>Ga0075124_10000719_pt1 | contig 15361 bp, 33 predicted proteins | sample AntAceMetag02UKS_FD_69809 | JGI IMG/M metagenome (GOLD analysis project Ga0075124, IMG submission 69809) | Saline lake microbial communities from Ace Lake, Antarctica - Antarctic Ace Lake Metagenome 02UKS | ecosystem: Environmental > Aquatic > Non-marine Saline and Alkaline > Saline | place... | reverse complement strand
CCTGTTTCCCCAGATAGATAAAGAACATCGCAAGGGGTTGAAGCGTTTGGATACATACCTGAACTATATAGGGCGGTTACTTCTGTTTGTGTTAGGGAATGGTTTATTATACAGATGTTGTCTAGTGAACCATTATAATTTAAAGCACCATCTTGTCTTGTACCAATATATAATTTAGTAGTTGGAACACTATCATTAATAAATCCTGCCTGTGCTTCTGTTAAGTCTAAGACACCATTTCTATAAAAAGAAGTGCCAGTACCATCATTTGACATACAGATATGTTGCCATTCATTTTTAGTAATTAAACCTACACTACTTCTTTCATCTGCATAACCTGCACCATGTCTACCTGCAAATTTTAATTGACCATTTCCATATTGACCAAAAGAATAAGCACTATTTGATTTATCTATAAGTTCTTGTTCACTTGTATTTTGTAATGGATATATCCATAGGCACATAGAAATACCATTTGAAAAATAATTTCCATTAAAAGATGGATAACTCATATTTAAATAATCATTAACTCCGTCAAACCCAAACCCTTTCCCATACTTGCCATAGGTTTCATTTCTTACTGTATTATCATATAATTTTGCGGGGTTGAATGTGTAACCTGATAGTGTGCCTGTATAACTTGTAGTTGCATTCATATCTAAAATCTGTCCATTATTTGTTGAACCCTTATTTGCCCACACTTGGAATTTATTTACATCTTTTATATAAGATGGTTTAAATGTTTTAATTACTTCTTGTCCTGATTGTGTAGCAGTATTTTCAGAAGTTCCATCTGTATAATTAAATTCAATATATGCACTCATTACATTTGCATCATCTGTTGTAAATCTCATTTTTATATTATCTACTATTGCCTTTGTAGTTACATTATAAGCAGAAATCCATCCTTCTGCTGAAGTAAATATTCTTGAATCTCCATAATTTGTTGTATCATTTAAACCAATTGAATCATAAGTTAATAATAAATTTGAACGAGTTGTATCATAATCAAATTTATACCAAGAGATTAAATCTAGTGTTGGAGTATTAAAAGAGAAACTAAGATTATTCACATATACATAAGGAAGAACTGTTAAGTATCTACTGATGTTTACATCGGTATTCATATTAAACTCTTCTGTAGATAATCCATTATCAAAGGTTAGTATTGTTCCAACTACTGCGTAGCCGATGGCACAAACTAACAGAAAGGCTACCATTATTGTAAGAATATGCCTTCTGTTATTCATCTATTCGCCACCGCCACAATTATAGCATATAAAAGCATAAGCAATAACAGAATGGGAACTCCATAAAATACTATAACTAGAAGTGTTCCTTGCGAACCCCCACTTACTTGAGTAACACCATGACCTATCATATCTTTAACTGTAGGCATGAATGAAGCAACTATTACAAAAATAACAACAAATAATAGAATTATAAATAAGGCATTGGCACTCCATCCAGTTCTTTTATTTCTAAAAATCTTCATTTGCTATACCTTGATATTTTATTCTCCTCTCCCTTTCCTTCCATGTAGGAATCTTTTCTTTTAATGCTTTTTTAAATGCAAAAGTATCTGCTCTTGCCTTATCATTATACTTATCTCTAAAGTTTCTAAGTATCTTTTTAAATTCATCTGTGTAAGGCATTTAATACCTCAGAGATATTTCTTTGATTTCTTGTAAGAATCGCCCAATATAGATAATCCAATTAAACTTCCTGTCCCGCTTTTAATTGAACTTGGCAGATTAGTATTATTTACTATACCGATAGCAACTCCTCCAAATATTGTATTTTTTGATATTCCTATCATATCTTTTGTTAAGTTTTGTTTCATTATATAAACCTCATTCTTTTCTTTGGTTGTTGATCTGATGTTAGATTCATTCTATGCGAACTTAAATCTACTTTCCCCTTTAAGAAAGATTTACTTATCCTGCCCCTCTCTCCTTGATTCTTAATGAATAGTTTGTTGAATCCTTTTTTAATGCCTTCTTTTATTCCTTGAAATGTTTTCTCTTTCTTCTCTCTCTTTTTTAATTCTGTAAGTTTCTCTCCTTGTAAACTTTTAAAATCAACATCTCCATATTTAAGTCCTAGTCTTATTCTTTCCCTTGCTGATTCTCTAGCTACTTTTCTTTTAGCACTATATTCAAGTTTAGATAATTCTTCACTTTCCATCTGTTCAATAGATTTTTCAGAAGACATGGTTATCACCTTTTCTTATCTTCATCTTCTTATCAAATACATCTGCTTCAAGATTATCTATTTTAAATCTTGATTTCTCTCTAAAGTTCATAAGCATTTCTTTGTTAAATGTTTTACTTAACATCTTTATCAACTCCTTTATATTTAGCTTCAATCCATTTATTCATTTCTTTATCATTTAACATTCCGTCTTTCTCTAGAATCTCTATTAAATACTCCTGCCTTAATATAAGTAAATCATTCTCTTTTCTTAACTCTTTTATGTTATCATATGCATCTGTTATATCGAATGTCATTCTTATTTCCTCCTCGTCCTTATTGGTACTCCTTTAAAAGGTTCTTTAGGATTCTTCTGCTTTACATTTATCGCCTTAAAGAATTTACCGCCTGTCTTTGTTTTGACAATCTCACCTTCTACATAAGCACCAATTCTTTTATTATAACTTTGAAATCTTGCCATTTTTTACCCCCTATGAAATAAAAAATAAAGGAAGCATATTGCCCCCTGTTTTGCTGATGTCTACTTCTTACTAATAACATACCCCGCTAAGAACATAAGCAAAGCTACTGCCAAAATTACAGGTATGTTATTAACTACTATAGATGTTAGTCCGCTTATATGCCCACATTCTACTTCTACATATGTAGCATTTAATGATGCTCCATTATATTCAGCATCATCAAGTAAAATACCATCATAGTATCTACTAGTTCCTGCATTGCTTAGACATTGACTATAGTTTCCAGCACCTACTGATGTTCCATCTGTGGCATTTTCTACACTAGTTAAAGATAGTATGCACTTATCAGTTATGTCTACACAACTTGAATTACTAGCAGTAAATGTGTCATCTGTTATTGTTGTAGTTGCAGCTTGACTTGTTATTAAACTGAATACTATTTGTAATGCAACTAAGCCTATTACTAATCCTATTAGTATAACTATCCATGTACTCGATTGGTTGTATTTCTTCATTTGGTTATCACCTCGATTATGAATTAGTTAGGGTATGGATTTATTCTAATAAAATGCCATCTTTTTCTTTCTAGCTAACCATCCCTTAACTGTAATTCCCGCTAATTCTCCTGGAGAATCTATTCTAAACTTATTTTTCTCTATGAATATATTTTTACTTTTTCTAGTTAATTTAAACTCTCCTCTTCTTTTTAGATCATCTGGAATATTGGTTTTCTTTCCTGTATCCTCTAATATGAATGTTGCAGAAGCAGTATTATCAATTACATCTTGCCCAATATTAAATGCTTTATTATATGGTAATGGCTTTTTATTTATTTTTATCTTCTTTCCTTTTGACCTAGCATAAGCATTATATCCTTTTTGTTGTCCTATTCCCCTAAATGATAGTTTAGGTAATCCTAAGAATTTTGGTTTTACTAATTCATCAGGAATTAAATGTTCTGGTCTTATAGGTTCTATAGGTTCTGTTCTTTCCTCTACTGGAAAATCAAAAGATAATTCTGGAACTGTAGTTAATAATACTTTCTCTTCTTGTCGTGTTATAATATCTTGGGATTGTCTTGATTCTTGACTTGTAGATATTTTTGTTTCTATAAATGTTTTAGATATACTATCTGTTTTAGGTACTAACCTCGATATAAGTAATGGACTTATAATATTTCTTTCTTCACTTACTTCTCTTATACTTAATTTTGATTCTACTTCTAGGTCTGTTTTTATTTTAAAAATTGATATATCTAATCTTCCTAAACCAAATAATATCCCCTGTTGACTAGATATGGATTTATGAGGAAGAAGTGATTCTGTTTGAGAAAATCTTACTTTAGTATCTAATCCTTTTGGTTTATTAAAGTAATCGAAGAATTCATCTACAATATCTGAATGTCTTTTTTCTGTTATACTAACCCCCCTAAATGTAGCTTTCTTACTAGAAAATAATTTTCTAAATAATGATGGTCTATTATTAATATGCTCTATCCTTCTTATTCCTTCTTGTGGTGCATATTTTGGAACTACCTTCCCACTTTCTGTAGTTAAGGTTAATCTGGTTTGTATTTCAGAACTCTTTAATGTTCCTTTTCTAAGAAGATATGCTTGAGATTCTGATACTGGTTTATTGAAACCAAAATCTTTAAGTTTCATATTAGATAATCTTTCACCTAATTGTTTTAGGTATTCTGGAAAATACTTACTTTGTTTAGGAAGTAAATCTTTACCACCTTTTGCTAGTGCTAATTGTCTTTCTGCTACTGGTTCAAAATAGAATCTCTGAACATCATATCCTGGTAGTTTTTTTCTAAATCTTATTGTTTCTATTGTAGTCTTTATTCCTCCTTTTCCTATTTTAATTTCTGATACTCTTAATGAAATGTATTTATCTAATGGTGGCTTATTTTGAAAATCTACCCCCAATCTTCCAGATGTTTCTAATTTAAATCTTTCTTTCAAATCAAAACCTGCTGTTCTTCTAAATCCTAAATTAAAGGAAGCTATACCAACACCCAATTCTATTGCTCTACTTCCTATTATAGCAATCCTTTCTTCTCTTGGTGCTAGTGCAGTCTCTATCCCTACTGCACCAACATACCCTGCTAATAATACAGGAGCAGAACTCTTTAATATATTCTTAGCTATATTAGGGCTTTTAATTAAAATCTTTCTTGAACCTATTCCACCTAGATATAATAATGACATTTCCCTTATTGATTCAGAAGGTTTTATCCTTTCTAATATATCAAGTGATGTATTAACAGATTCTATATTAGGTAATACATTTCTATATACTTGGAGCCCCTTAGGATAATATAAATCTAACACATCTGAAAAAGTAGATGGCTTTTGCTTTAATAATAATGTTCCATCTGATACTTCTGTTTTGGATTCTCTAGGATAATAATCTCTTGTTTTTTGATAGAAAGTGGTTTTCTTAACTCTTTCAATATCTCCAAAAATAATATCTAAAGGTATCTGTGCAACCTTTAAAGAAGTAGAATAACTTTTTGATAACTTTGATACAAATTCTGTTTTAGTTCCGCTTTCTCCTAAAAATTTATTCTTTAATCCTGTTCTTTTATTTATTTCACTATCTAGTTTGCTTATTGCACCAAAGAAAGGAAATACTTTTTTATCTTCAATATACCTTTTATAAGGTTCACTAAATCTTTTTCTTTGAATGTTTTTAAATTCTGATATGTTTAATTTTGCAGAAGAAGGAACTGATGCAATTTTACTAGATGAAAGTCTTATATTATTATCTTTTGATAAACTAGCACTTACATTAAATACTTCTGTTCTTCCTCCTTTTGTTGCTATAATATTCTTATTGGTTACATCTACTTTAAAACCACTCTCTATAAATCTTTTAGCAGTTCCACCTATTGCAGTATCTCGTACCTTCTTTATTGGTTTAAATGGTTTTACTTCTCCAGATACTTTATAACCACCTATTAATGCTGTGGCTTGTTGAGGTTTTGTTATCTGTTGTTTAGCTTCGGCTAATCTTCTTGACCTTAACGCTTCAAACTTAGAACCTGCTCCACCTTGTGGATTTAATTCTTGTGAGGCTGCTAAAGTTAGGGCTTGAACTTCGGCAGTTTGTTTTTGGCTTTTTAAGGTTGCCATTTCTACTTCTTGTTTTTTTATTGCTTTTTGTTGTGCTTCTTGTTCTGTTTTCTTTGATTGTATTGCTTCTTGTAACTTTCCACTTTTGGCTAGTTCTCCAATAGATTTAGAAGAAGAACCCCCACCCGAATGAGCTGATTGATATATTTGTCCTGGCGTTTTAGTAGTTCCAGAAACTATTTTTATATTACCATATTGGTCAGTAGTTGTAACTACCTTTTCTGTCTCTTCCTTTGGCGGTTGTTTGGGTATTGTCATTTATAAGAAACGCCCAAATGATACTATTATCTTATTTATTTATAAATCTTTCTTTTTTTTCTACATCCCAAGAAGCATATATTGAGAATTTATTCAAAAACTGTAACACTTGCCCATCACTTAGGGAATAATTGATTAACTTATCTTTAGCCTTTTTTATTAATCCTTTTATTGTTCTATTAGCTAGTACCCTCTTAACTTCTTCTTTCTCTTGAAACTCTTTCATATCTCCTAAGAAGAATGCTTCTATTTTCTTTTTTTGTTCTTTAGATTCTTCTAATGTTTCACATTCCTGTTCTAAAACATATTTATTCTTTTCATAATGTGGATTAAACTTAGATAATTTTATCTTTGTCAATGATTTTATAGTTTCATATATAGATTTACTTGCTGGAAGATATGCCATATAATAAGCTATTCTTGGAAAGTTCTTTTTAGCATATTCTAAGTCCTGCCATATTTTTATTCTAAAGATATAGATTTTAACCGCCCCGATATTTTTGTAGCCCAATGCTCTTCTTTATCTATGAAATAATCTATTAGAGACATTAAGAAAATTATTATTACTTCTATTCTTATCAACCATATAATTATTTTATAGTCAGATATTCTTTCATCACAAGTATATTCTGCATTATATATATTTAAAACATCATTATTAGATAAGTCCATTTTATTTGTTGTACAATTTTTACTATGGCTTAGCCATTGACTAAATGTATCTCCCGTTTCTATGTGATGCTGATAATACATAGTTCCTAATTGAAATCCAATAACAAAAAACATTAATATAAAAAAAGAATAACATAGTCTTTTGCTTATCTTTAATAAATCTGTTTTTAGTTCTGCCATTTTAATCCTTTAATTGAATCATACTTAATAATTTTTTAAAATCGGATACATTTTTTATGTCAAATTTTACATGATGTATCTGTTTTTTTGTTAATGCGTCTATAAATTTTAGTTCTCCGCCAACTAACATCCCATCATTCATTTCGAAGCCCATTTTAGATCGTTAGTGTTACTCCAGCAGCTTTAGCTAAATCTGTTATCCCCATACTCCCCTTTATGGCAAACCATGCTGCAATCAATGTTATTCCACCTAATATTAACATCCATGTTTTTAGTTGCTTTAAGGTTTTTTCTATGTCCTGTGCTGCTTGTCTATCTTTACTTTGTGCTCTAGCGATTAAATTGTCTAATTGTATTACATCAAATTCAGATAAATATTCAAACATATCCTTCGGTACTGGGTCATTCTCTATATAGAAGTAAACACTTCTCCTAGTCATAAAATAAGATTGTTCTTTCTGTGTTAATCTCGACCTAAGAAAGTTTATCTTATCATCCATATTAGCTATAAATTCATTTACTTTAGCTATGGCTGCTGCGTCAGGTCTATCTTGTTTCTGCATTAAATCTAATCTTACTAATGCCTTATTCTTTTTCTCTACCATCCTCTGAATATTTTTATGAAGTTTTTCTTTTCTTTTTTCCTCACTCATCTCAACTTTTTCCTTCATATTATCTGCAAGAGAACCTACCTTATCTGGATTAGTTATATAGGTATTTCCTTTAATCTTAAAGTTTCCCTCATCATCAGGGACTTTATAAAATCTATCTACATGACGATTGGGATTAAGCATAAATATATCTGCTCCTCTTGGTCTAAACCTTCTTTGTAAAGCAAATAGTATATCCCTACCTGCTAATATATACATTGTTACCATTAATGCAAAGAAAACAAATCCTGCCATAGTTATATATAATTGTGTCTGCAAATCCATTTTATTTATCCCCCTTATATTTCATTCTAATTTCCATCATAAGTTTTAAATAATTTAGTTCTTGCTTAGAGAATAATACTGTAAATAATATTGGTAGAGAACATATTGATAATATCAATATTATATATTTATCTGAAAACAATATGGCTAATAATATAAGTCCTAGAAAAAATAAACCTACTATAAAACAAGTGTTCCAATACTTGAATTTTCTTTTTATATCCTTATCTGATATGTTCTTTATTTTTAATTTCATTCTCTTATTCCTCAGTTCTTTTCTTTTTTGAAAAGAATCCTGCAAAACCTGTTTTCTTAACTGTTTTATCTTCCATCTCTTGTTTAGATTGAGTTACTGTTTTATTGAATAAAGACATAGATTGACCATTTTGGCTTCTCTTTAGATTAAGGAGTGAAGCTAAAGATGATTTCTCATTATATGCTGCTCTTTTTAATCCCCATAAATCACAAGTGGTAATTATAAAGCTAGAATTTCTTGCTTCTTCTATATCAAATCTATCTAAATAAGTAAAGGTCATATCCATATTTATATGACTAAAGCCCATCGTTTGAGGTTGTAATAAATCTCCCACCATAGCAAGAAGATTATTGGAAAGGGGGGTAGGTCTATTGCCTACTTCAAAGTTTCTTCTTGCCCTTAAATCCTGTTCGTTATCATAGTTAATGAGTTCTTGAGCTTGTTCCTTAGTAATTTCTTCACTCATTTTCTTAGGGCATAGGGATCTATTTGTGGTTTATAATTCTCTTTATAAAAGAAATAAGAAATTATTCCTGTATATAAACAAAGAACAACACTTAAAAATACTACATAGTAATTTATATCAACTATAAAAACTAAGTCTCTTATGAGTTCAAATCCACTTATATTTATAACTGCTAACAATAACCATATTACTGAACTTAAAGCACCATAAACCATACTTGTATTATCTTCTTTGAATATATGCATCATTACCAAAAAAATTAATCCTAATGCTGCAAATAAACCATATACTATAACATGAAAAATATCTATCATACTATTCACCTCGATTATTATATTTCCTGTATCTCCTGTTGAATATAAAAAGGAATATGATCCTAAAGAAGTCTGGTTAAAAGTTGCTTCACATTGTAAAGCTGTGTGATTAATTAGCGTTTGATTGTATAATAAATCTGTTTGATTATATATAAAGATTGTTTGAGTAGAACAATCTCCACCATAGGGAAGAAGAAGTAAACATGGGACTTTATCTGGAGTAGTTATCTCTCCAGGACATCCCTCTATTGCATAAATAAAAGAAATAAAAAATAGGAATAAAAGAGGGATAATCCCTCTCTTAAACTTATTCCGCATTTACTGCACCAAATTTGCTACAGCAACCAACAGAACTACGCCTAGTAATATTGGAAGATTTCCAAGAACTACTGCGGTAAGTCCAGTTATATTTGAGTTATCAATAACTTCCTGTACAATAGGAATAGTTACTCCAACACCAATTATTGTAGCTATCATGATACCGATAAAGGCACCTGATAGTCCGCCTTGTGGATATTTTTTCATTGTGAATTTCACCTCGCTATCTTATTAGTTGTTTAATCAATATAAAAAAATATCTTAGTTAGACGATAAAAATATAAAAACGAAAGTATTATATATATGTACTACCATTAAATTATATAGGTTTTAATTATGGAATTTTCAAGACCAGTAATAGAAAGGGGTGGATGTCTAACAGTTACTATTCCTTGTGAATTGGTTAAATTTTATGGAATAAATAATAAAGATTTCTGTACATTTGAATTTATAAAAAATCATAGGGATAATAATGGTAGAAAATAATAAATTTATTTGGCAGGATAAACTTAGCTTTTCTGAAAGATTAATCTTTAAAGAATTAGAAATGATTACTCAGTTCACAGCGACAATAAATGCTATTAAATATAATAAATATCCTGAAGAAAGATTGAATGAACTAGAGTATTATAAATTCTGTTGGGCTAATATCAATAATCTATATGACATACTAAGGCTAGATTATGGAGATGAGATTGAAAAAGAAGAGATTGATAAATTAGATGATATAATTGTTAAATATAATGATATAAAAAATAATGGAAATATAGAAGATTTGGCTATTGCTAAGAATATAATTCTAAAGATAATGAGTAAGGCTGGTTTTCATAATCTAGTGAGAGGTTCGAATGACGCAGAAGGATTTGGTGAGTTTTGAAGAATTTAGACCTATGATTGAAAGTGCTGAGAATGGATTATTTCAATGGTTAGATAAGGGTTATAAAGCCATTAAGTGTGGACTAGATACTGATAAGGTTATAGTTATATGTGGAAAAGAAAGGAAGGGTAAAACTACTTTAGTATTAAGAACTAGTTATAAACTAAATCCTAATTTTAATATTGAAAATATATGTTTTAAAGGAAAACAATTTAGAATAAAAAGTAAGAAACTAGAAAAAGATATATTAATAATTGATGAGGGGGGTAATGTATTATACTCTGGTGATACTATGAGTAAGGATAGTAAAAAGACTATCAAAAGAATAATGGAAATGGGTTATAAAAACAATATTGTATTTATTCTTATACCTAATTACTTTAAGCTAGACAAAGATATAAGAACTAGAAGGGTTGGTGCTTTAATAAGGATTACAAATAAAGGAAGGTTCTATACATATGATGAATCTTCTGCTATAAAGATAGGAATAGCAAAAGACTGGAAAGCGGCTAAACCACTTACAAGTGGATATTGGAATCATACTGAAGAAACGAAAGAGTTTAAAGAATTATGGAAAAATTATAAGTTAAGAGAAAAACATTTTAAGGATAAGAAAGATGATGAAGATGGGGATGATGAGGATGATGAGGAAAATGTGAAAAAAGTTGATGTCCCAAAAGAACTTAAAAGACAAATAATTAAAAAATTGTTTTTAGGTGGTATGACACAGGTAAAGATTGCAGAAGTAGTTGGTTATACTAGAAAGACGGTAAGTAAGATTATTAATGAAGAGTAATAGGTGTAATAGATACTATATATTACATTATATATATAAATATTAAAACATCTCGATTGAAATGAAACCTAAGATAGAATGGATTGATTATGGTATTGCTTTCACTGTTGAAGATAAAGGAACTAGATGGATTCAGATTAATAAAGCACTATTAGAATACCCTGACCTATATAAGATAGCACTTGAACATGAGATGGGACACATAAAAAGAAATGGCTATCTATCTAATATACTATATGATATTATGAGTTCCTGGAAGTTATCCAACTTAAAGTTCTTGAAGTTTCATATAAAGAATCCACGATCATTATTAGCTAGTATGCCTATCTATAAAGAGAATGGTAAGATTGTATATAATATTAGTTCTATTACAATGTGGTTAATGCTTTTGATTGCCATTGGAGTTTCTGTTTGGGTTAATATTTAATTTTTATCTTTTCTTATATATCTAATTATGATAGGATAAAAACCTAGACAAACTGGGATACCTAAACATATTATAATTCCTACCAATGCTATTATGTTTCCATATATCATTCCTTCACCTTCTGACTATCTTGTGTATCCAATACTTGTGTTTGTTTAATTACTTTCATATTATCAATTTCTTTAATACAATTTAATGCTTCTTTTTTAGTATTAAAATCTCTTAACATAACATATCTTTTTATTACACCCAATGTAATTATAGGGGTAAACCTACCCCTATCTGATAATAGTAGAAATCTTTCTTTACCTGATTTTAATTTTTCTTTTATTATTTTATAATTATTACCCATCTTCAATACCTCCGTTATTAACTACTTCCTTAATTCCAGGTTTCCCCTTTCATTAAAACTTACTGTTAGTACATCCCCTTTTTTAAGTTCCATTTGTTTTACATATTCCTTTGGAATAGTTATAGAATGCTGTTGTCCATTATACTGTAATTTTGGCACTTTTTATCACCTTGTTTAATTATTATTATTTTAATAATGTACTACTATTTAAACTTTGTTATTTGGAGTATGTATTTAGACCACGCCCTATTTACTCCAAGACCTACCTTTAGAACCACCTTTATATTTTCCTTCTGCTCTGGCCCGTTCAATACCTATCTTTTGCTTCTCCCTCATATCTTCTGGCATATAACAGCTTACCGCCATCTTTAAACGGAACATAAGCCTACCAGAAGCATTACTTAAATCTATATTATCAGAAGTGCTTATTAGTTTATATCTATCCCAATTAAGCCTAAAGTGACTTTCTATGAGCGTTACATCATCCCAGTTCCTAGTTAGCCTATCTAGGTTATATATTACTAATCCTTCTGCTTTACTATTCTTTGATGATTCAATTAACTTTAAGAACTTCTTTCTTTCTAATAATGGCTTTCTTCCGCTTTCTTCATCCATCACTAATTTGTTTATCTTATGGTTCAACTTTAGAAACCATTGTTTTAAATATTCTGCCTGTTGCTTAACGTTCTGATCATCTGTGCTTACTCTGGCATATATATCTAATAACATCTTATTCCTTACTGCTCTCCGCTTCCTTCTCCATATTATCTATTAAATTAAGCATATCATCAAAACCTTTGCTTATCTTCTGGGCATTACTTTTTACCTTGCTCTCTGCTTCTCTCTTATCTAATATTGCCTTTCTAATATCGTTCCTTTGCTCTGTTAAGGCTACATAATAACTTAACTCTACATCATTAACTGGCTTTAATTTCTTTTCTTTTATTCTTGTCATCTTAGCTTCCTCCCTACATTTATCACAATATCTTTCATTACCATAACTTGGTATAAATCTGTTTTCACAATCCCAAGACTTACATTGTCTTGTTTTCTTCATATACTCTTTTTTACAACTGTGATATACTAGACAGTTTTCACATTCTCTTATTTTATTATGATTTATTCCAAAACAATCATTCATCTTCATCCTCCTCTTTATTTTCTCCCATCCTTATCAAATAACTATTAAGTATTTGTGTTTGTGTCATTTTCTCTCCTAAATTTTATACAATAATAATGAGTCATATCTAAAATGCAGTAAGCTTGATGATTTGAGAATACGGAAAATGCGTGTAATTTATTCTCTTTTGTTCTGATTATTTCGTAATAGGTATTGTAGTCCATTCCCCGCCCTATCTCATTGTATAATTTAGACCAATGACTGCAAACCCCACCCTGCTCTTTGAGTTCATTAAAGCTAAGATTTGCCCTTAGATTAGATAGATTATATTCTAAGAAATTCTCTGTAGTTGATACAATACATTCTACTGCTTCTTCAATATTATCTGATTGACATATGTCTATATAATCATCTGTAGAATTTGGGATTATGCTATAAGTTTTCATTGTAATCTTTTCTGGAATATTCTTATCAACAAATCTATATATTATAGAACCATCATATATTCCCACTGCCATAAATAATACTATGAAAAGCATTATCGACATTAAGATTATGATTATTGATTCTCGTTTCAAATTAACCCCCATAGTCAAATATAAATTTATTCTGTTCTTTCATCAGTTCTTCTGCTTCTACTTTATCATCGTGTTCCATTTCTTCTTTCAATTTATTTAATTGATACTGAATGTTTGCTATCAAATTTATGTAGTGTGTATTTGTCATTTTTTGTTCTCCTTTATCTGAATTATTTACTTATGCGTAAGTCTGTTATATTTATTACAATTTATTGTTTCGCTAATATTTATATAAATATTTCCTCTTAATCCTAATCTTGAATATTTATTGTAATCTGATGATGAAATCAAATTTTTATTAGGATTATCTTTGCAGAAATCTTCTTTTATTAGATGTTCTGCTAGTGGTTTGTAACCAATTACAAATACTATGAATAAAAAACATAACATTACTCCGATTATTGTTTTTTTCATTTCTTCCTCAATCTCTATTTTAATTTACTTATGCGAATGTCCTTTCTTCTTTACCGATTGTGCATTTATCTCTATATTTTTTAGGTAAACTTACATCTGTGTCAAAATCGTAGTCAAATATAATACTGCGTCCATCACAATTCATAAAAAATCTATATCTCTTTGATTCGTTTTTATTTAAATAGCAAGTATCTCCTTCTAAAGTAGCATTTAATTCTTTACAACTCTCTGCAAATATTAAGTCTTTATTTCCTAATCCCCATGGTGTAAGTGCTTCATTAGTAATCTTTGCTAATTCTGGATCATTTGATACAAGATAATTAAGTGTAAACATTCCTATAAACAACATTATTATAGCAAATAATATTAAATATATTTTACTTGATTCTTCTTGTTTTCTTTTCATTGTTTTACCCCAATCTCTATTAAAATGGTTCTTTTAGTGATATTGCATATACTTCTTTTGGTATATTTCCAAACTCTTTATGGGTTATTGTTTGTTTCTCCCATCCATCATAGTGAAATATTCTTTTTTTTGAAGAGTAACCCATATAGTAATAAATTAAATCATAATTTTTACTTAATATTTTATCCCAATATGGTTTAATTTCTCTCCATTCCCAAAACTTAATCTTTTGTCTTGCTAATTCCCAATATTCTTTTCTTACATGAATGTGTAAAACTCTTAGTTTTATTTTTTCCATTTTCTCTATTATTGCGAACTAACTACCTAAATATGGTTCTCTTTCTTCATATTGTTTAATCTTAATTCCTTTTATATCAACAGGATAATCAAATTCACAAGGCTTATCTTGTTTATCAAAATCTGTTGAAATTTGTCTTAATATCTTCTTTAACCAACTTATCGCTTTTTCTCTACTATCAAAAGAACCACAAGGTATTCCATCTCTTGTAGCTAACCAAAATATTTTATATTTTACCATCATACAACCTCCTTTTTACGATGTTTCCTATTCAATCCTGTTCCTTTACAAGTAGAACAAATTAATACTCCATTCTCACTTCTTCCTGTTCCGTTACACTTCTTGCAGAAAGCTCTAGGTTTATCTCCAATCATCTTCTTATCAAACTCTTCATTAGATTCTTTTTCTGAATCGTTTAATGATTTATCAGTAAACCAAAGTATCCATTTTCTATCTTCTTGTCTTTGATTTATTGATATTATTTCTGTAATACTATTCTTATTTGCTATAATCCAAGAATGTAAATCTGTATTTGTATTAAATTCTGTTGTTAATATATGTTCAACCACTTTTATTCACCTTTTTCTCCTTATCCTGAAAAGATGTATTAAGTGTTTTTTGATCTTTCATTTTCTTTAATCTTCTTTTTATTATACTAGCACTTTCTTTATAATAAACTATTTTCTCAGAATATTCCCTATTAGCAAATATAACTATTGCAGAAGCGAAAGGTGCTGTCGAATTAGCATCTCCAAAAGTTAATCTACCTCTAATAAATCTAATTTGAGAAGCAAAAGGAAATATGTAATCATGCCAATAGCTTCTATCTGTTGATGATACTATTAAACATACAACAATAGAACCTTTTTTGCTTTCTTC
>Ga0075124_10000711_pt1 | contig 15442 bp, 11 predicted proteins | sample AntAceMetag02UKS_FD_69809 | JGI IMG/M metagenome (GOLD analysis project Ga0075124, IMG submission 69809) | Saline lake microbial communities from Ace Lake, Antarctica - Antarctic Ace Lake Metagenome 02UKS | ecosystem: Environmental > Aquatic > Non-marine Saline and Alkaline > Saline | place... | reverse complement strand
CGTATCGATGACAGGTCATCCAGGTCTCTCTCTTCCTGGTTTCGTATCTCTCGTATCGTTATGCCCTTGTCCCGGTGAAGATTCAGGACGTCTCTATTGCCGATCAGGCCGGTGTTGTACGTGTAATAAACAAGTTGTACGATAGTGTTGCACAGATCGATAGGAAACCCGCGTCCGGCAAGTGTCTTGAATTCGCCATCGGTCAGGGGTATCTCCGAGATATCTTCGAAGACCTTTTTCGCCTTCCTGGCGGATGCCTTTTCTGTGCCAGACGCACCGGGATTTCCCCTTATATACTCTCCTGTGGCGAGGAATGCTTTTGACAGAGCTATCCCGATCTTTGCGGACATGTCACTGTCATAGTCGTAGATATACCGTGTGTTTTCGACGGCAGTTGCCCTTTTCTGCTCGGTTGCCGCCCTGTCAATTACAAGGAAACCACGGTCAGCCTGTATATCCTTTGTGATAATTGTTCCCACTTTATATTCAGGAGGGGCGATACGAAGGATCTGGGGATAGAGGATAAAGGTCAGGATCAGGGCTACACAAACCGCTATACCGAACTTCCAGGAGAAATCCGGGCTGAGGATCCGGTCGATCAGTCTGGTCCGTGCGTCTCCGTTGCCTGTTCCATTTTGAGGGGGTTTTTTTATGGCCATAGATTTTTTGTGACAATTACACGCCGTCTGCCGTCGATTTCTTGCTACCGAGATGATTGTACGCCCGTATAATCTCCTGAACCAGGCGGTGTCTTACCACATCTATCACTGAAAAGTAAACAAACCGAATACCCTCGACCCCCTTCAAGAGACCTTCTACCTCTATCAGACCTGATACCTTATCGGGGGGGAGGTCTGTCTGGGTCACATCTCCGGTTATGACGGCCTTTGAGCCGAGGCCGAGTCTCGTCAGGAACATTTTCATCTGTTCAGAGGAGGTGTTCTGTGCCTCATCCAGGATGACGAACGAATCATTCAGGGTTCTTCCCCTCATGAACGCCAGGGGAGCCACTTCGATGATCCCCTTGCTGATCAACGCGGATGCCCTTCCGAAATCCATCATGTCGTAGAGGGCGTCATATACCGGTCTCAGGTAGGGATTGACCTTTTCCGAGAGGTCGCCCGGAAGAAATCCCAGTCGCTCTCCCGCCTCTACGGCGGGGCGTGTGAGTATTATCCTGCTCACGCTCTTTTCGAGGAGTGCCGCAACGGCCATGGCCATGGCGAGGTAGGTCTTACCGGTTCCCGCGGGGCCTATTCCGAAAACGATATCGAATTTCCTGATTGAATCTATATACGATTTCTGTGCCACGCTCTTCGGTGTGATCACCTTTTTCTTTGATGATATGAAGATGGTGTCGAGGAATATTGCCTCCAGATCGGCAGAGCCGTTCCGTGAAAGTATTCGATGCGCATAATCGATGTCATTGGGGTAGACCGGGTAGCCCTTCTCGATGATGCCATACAGCTGAGACAGGAGGTTCCTGGCAAGCTCGCAGTCCTGCGCGTTCCCGGATATGGAAACAGTTGATCCCCTGGCGTTGAGCCTTACCCGTCCCAGTTTTTCAACAACCTTTCGATTCTTGTCCTGCTCTCCGAGCAGCACCTTCAGCTTGTCGTTATCCGGGAAGTGTATCTTACTGACAGAGACGTCTTGATGGGAGTTTTTTTCCAAATGGTCTATAACCTGCCTGCGAAAGTTTTTTTATTCTACCATACCTCTGGGATATCTCCAACAGGTATTGTTTCCGTGTGGATCGGGTCGCAGGAACGGATAAAGAGGATCTGGCTGAGAGATTGCAAACAAGCAGTTGACATTTGTATCCCCTTTGCACCACAATATCCATAAGGAATCAACGTGAAGGGGGAGGCTTATGCCGAAGGATCAAACGTGCACGGTGCATAATCCCGGGGGTGACAGGCGCGTGATTGTCACCAGACAGTTGCCGGGGGAGGGGTGGCTGAAGATCCTCACGCAGGCCGGCTGCAGGGTGGATGTTCGCACGTCACCGGAAATTCCAAGTATTAAAGAGATCGTTTCACTGATAGGCGACCGGTGTTCGGGGGCCATCGGACAGCTGACAGAGGGCTGGGGGGATGAGCTCTTCTCCGCCCTGGGGGATGCCGGTGGAACGGTATACAGCAATTATGCCGTTGGGTATAACAATGTAGATGTCAATGCCGCGACGCAGCACGGGATCTGTGTGGGGAACACCCCGGGTGTTTTGACCGAGACCACCGCTGAGATGGCCGTAGCGCTGACATTTTCGGCGGCGAGGCGGGTGGTGGAGGCTGATACATTTGTACGCGAAGGGAAATTCAAGGGCTGGCTCCCGACCCTTTTCCTCGGGGAACTTCTCTCTCGGAAGACGGTCGGCATTATCGGCGCGGGCCGCATCGGCGCCGCCTACGCGCGCATGATGGTCGAGGGGTTCAAGATGGACCTTCTCTATTATGATCTGCTCAGAAACAGTGCCCTGGAAGACGATATAGCCGCCTACGCTGATTTTCTGGTATCGCGCGGAGAGAAGCGGGTGATATGCAGGCGTGCCCAGAGCGTTGATGAAGTGCTTCGGTCTGCGGATGTTTTGAGTCTGCATCCGGTGCTCAATACAAGTACACGCCATATGATCAATGCAGATCGTCTAAAACGGATGAAGAAACATGCGATCCTGGTTAACGCGAGCAGGGGACCGCTGATCGATGAGGAGGCCCTTGTGGATCACTGCCGAAATAACCCGGACTTTCGGGCGGGGCTCGATGTCTTTGAGGATGAACCTGACCTGAAACCGGGTCTGAGCGCGCTTGACAATGTAGTCATGGTTCCTCATCTCGGGTCGGCGACAGGCTGGACGAGAGAGGGCATGGCCATCCTTGCGGCGAGAAACGTTGCGGGAATCCTGATAGGATATCCGGCGTGGAAGGGGGAAAGCAGTCTCCCCTTCCTGGGGGACGATCCTCCCAGGGCGGCGCCGAGCATCGTTAATGCGGAGGAGATGGATCTCCCGGAATATGCCTGACAGGAGAGATGGGGCGCCGGGTCATACCGTCAGTCGGATCTGCCGTTAGTGCTCAGAACAATAAGCGCAACCAGTGCGCCCGCAGCGGCGACCGGCCAGAACCCCCCTCCAAACCCGCCTGTGGTTACGAAATCGACAGCGATGCCGAGGAGGGGAGCCACGAGCGCCGTTGAAGAGGATTTTGCCTGACTCTCGATGGAGAGTACCGTTGCCCCGTGTGTCTCGCTTGCGTACGCGTCAAAGCGGCTGATGAGTATCGGTCTCCACAGGTTCTGCATGACGTATAGGAGTATAAATCCAATAACTGCAAGGTAATACCATTTCATGTACAATATCAGTGCCAGGAGGAAATAGATCACAAGGGAGCTCTTCCAGATGTTCATGGCCCCCTGCTCCTCACCCCCAGCGTGCTGTGTGATCCTGTGCGATTTACGGCTCGCCCAGGCCGACAACAGATGGAGGATAAAATAGACAACTCCGACAATGATCGCGCCGCGACGGGTATCTTCCATATATACGAAGAGGGGGAGAGCCAGGGCCATTCCCTTGATAACCGGTTGGAGATAGTCTTTGGCCGCGTTGAATACCCCCTCAAATGCCATCGATTCGAGGATCAGACGGCGCAGGTGTTGTATCCGCAGCAACATCTTCAGCGTGGACCACAGATTGTCAAAGACACCGCGCAGGGTGACCTTCCCCTGAATCTTTCCCTCCAACTCAGGGGGATACTGCATGAAATTGACAATACCGAGGACGTACGGCGCTATCGAGAGATAGAAGACTGCGGAATAGCTCTCGGTAACTATGACGAAGAGGGCGGCGATAATGACCGAAAAGGCGGAGCCCAGTTGAGACCACGATCGGGTGAAACCGTAGACGCGCGTCTTTTCGTCCAGGCGATCCTGGAGACGGAGCCAGGTGAATATCATGGCCTTGTGGGTACCGGTCCGAAATGCCTCGCCGATGGCGAAGAAAAACATGGCAACGAAGAAATAGGCATATATTCTGACAGAACCGAAAAGGGCGAATGCAATGATGTAGGAGGTAAAGGAGAGGATCATGCATCTGCGGCGGCCGTACATATCGGCCAGCGCGCCGCTGGGGACTTCAAAGAGATTGATCCAGATCTCCCGGAAGGCCACCAGGATGCCTATCTGGGTGAAGGAAAATCCCCTTTCGAGAAAGAGGAGTATCATGAACGGTTCATAATACCGCTGGTTTTTCAGGAAACCGTAGAGTGAAAAGCGGGCAAGCATGATTCTTTCCCCCCTTGTTTGCCGGTCGATTCTATGTTCCCCGGCCGGATAAGTCAACCCGATTCCATCCCTCGAAAAGGCGCACTTTCCCGGGGTTACCTACATTCGCTCATTGCCCTTCGGTAGCATTCGTGTTATAAATGCGAAGAGATGGCGCCTGTTGTCGGGCGCCGAAACTTTTTTGAGAAGACCATGAGCAAAACCAGAAAAAAGACGAGGTCTGTCAAAGTCGGGTCGGTTACCATAGGAGGCGATGCCCCCATTGCCGTCCAGTCGATGACTTGCACCGACACGAGAGACATAGAGGCGACGGTTGCCCAGATCAAGAGACTGACCGACGCGGGATGTGAAATCGTCAGGGTAGCCATCCCCGATGAAGAGGCGGCGCAGGCAGTTGCCGGGATCAAGGAGAGGATAACGATCCCCCTGATTGCTGATATACATTTTGACCACCGGCTCGCCATTGATGCCATCAGAAACGGCGCCGATTGCATACGGATAAATCCCGGAAATACAGGAAGAGATAAGACAGAGCAGATTATTCGTGAGGCAAAAGAGAGGGGGGTGTCCATACGCATAGGGATCAACTCGGGTTCACTCGAGAAGGATATCCTTTCCCGATATGGAGCCCCGACGGCGTCCGCACTTGTTGAAAGCGCCCTGAGGAATATCCGATTCTTTGAAGAGATGGATTTTCACGCTATCAAACTGTCCGTCAAGGCATCCGATGTCCCCGCCATGATAGAGGCGAACCGGGCGCTCTCTGAGGCCACCGATTATCCCCTGCACCTCGGTGTGACCGAGGCAGGAAGCCTTGTCAATTCTGCTGTCAAGTCATCCATCGGCATCGGGGTTCTTCTCAATGAAGGGATCGGCGATACCATACGGGTTTCCATATCGGGCGATCCTGTCGCAGAGGTCGGCGTCGCATACGGCATACTGAGGGCCCTGGGCATCAGAAGGGTAGGTCCTGACATCGTATCCTGTCCTACTTGCGGACGCTGTGAGATAGACCTGTTTAAACTGGTTGAAGAGGTCGAAGGCAGACTTTCAGGAATAAAGGATTACTTTAAGGTTGCGCTCATGGGGTGTGTGGTCAATGGGCCGGGAGAAGCCGTAGAGGCCGATATTGGCATCGCAGGGGGGCGTCACACGGGGCTTCTTTTTAAGAAAGGTAAGGTCATACGGAAGATACGAGAAGAAGAGTTTGCAGATGTCCTGATGGATGAGATTCATGCCATGCTCGAAGAAAAGGGTAAGGAGTAAGGAGTAAGGAGTAAGGGGTAGAAAGAAGATTGAATGAGGATTGACAAAGTCGTTTTTGATCCTGACTCTTTTGTTGATCCTGTCAAATTTTATACGAATTAAGGAGGAATAATGCGTTATTCAGAGATGTTTCTGCCAACCATGAAGGAGACGCCTTCCGATGCGGAGATTCAGAGCCACCAATTGATGCTGCGGGCGGGAATGATACGGAAACTGGCTGGAGGAATATATTCATATCTGCCCCTGGGGTATCGCGTGATCAGGAAGGTGGAACAGATCGTGCGCGAAGAGATGAACCGGGCGGGTGCCCAGGAGGTCTTTCTGCCCGCCGTACAGCCGGCCGAACTCTGGATGGAGTCGGGACGGTGGAATATGTACGGGAAAGAGCTGCTCAGGGTCAGAGACAGGCACAACCGGGATTACTGCATCGGACCCACGCATGAAGAGGTTATAACCGCGCTGGTGCGCGATGAAATACAGACATACCGGCAACTTCCCCGAAATCTCTATCAAATTCAGACGAAGTTCCGTGATGAGATACGACCGCGGTTCGGTATCATGAGATCCAGGGAGTTTGGTATGAAGGATGCCTACAGCTTCGACGCCACTGAAGAGGGTGTGGAGGAAAGTTACCGGAAGATGTTCGATGCCTATAACCGGATATTCACGCGGTGCGGATTACACTTCAGACCGGTGGAGGCGGACAGTGGTAACATAGGGGGAAGTTTTTCCCACGAATTTATGGTCACCGCCGAGGCGGGAGAGGACGCAATGGTCCATTGTACCGCATGCGAGTATGCGGCAAATCTTGAAAAGGCCGAGTGTCCCCGACCGAAGGAAGAGGCAGATCCGGACGCGGAATACCCGCTGTCCGAGGAGGTCCACACCCCCGATGTGAGAACCATCGAAGAGGTGTGCGCGTTTCTCGGTGTAGGGCCCCGTGATGTTGTCAAAACGATGATATTTATGTGCGATGACAAGCCTGTGGCTGCGCTGGTGAGGGGTGATGAGGAGATAAATGAGATAAAACTGAAGAATTACCTTGCGTGCGACTCGCTTGAACTCGCGATGGATGACACCATCTTGGAGGTAACGGGCTCTCCCCGGGGATTTGCCGGGCCCATAGGAATTAAGTGCCGAATTATCGCCGATTATTCCCTCCTCGGTATGGAGAGTTTTGTTGTTGGGGGTAACCGGGAAGACTACCACATAAAAAACTGCAACAGCACGCGGGATTTCAATATAACCGAGTATGCCGATCTGAGGACCATACGGGAAGGAGACCGGTGCCCGCGCTGCGGGGGAGAGATCAGGATTGTCAGGGGTATCGAAGTGGGGCACGTATTCAAACTCGGCGTCAAGTACAGCAAGGCTATGAACGCCACCTTCCTTGATAAGGATGGGAAAGAAAAGCACATGATCATGGGGTGTTATGGAATCGGTATCGGAAGGACGGCCGCCGCCTGCATCGAACAGAGCCATGACGAAGATGGCATCATATGGCCCCTGTCGATCGCGCCTTTCCACGTGATAATCACCCCGGTGAACATGAAAGATGAACAGATCTCCACGGCCGCGGAAGAGCTGTACGAGCGCTTTATCGCAGACGGGGTAGAAGTCATCCTCGATGACAGGGATGAACGGGCGGGTGTCAAATTCAAGGATGCCGACCTGATAGGCATACCCCTCAGGGTTACGATAGGCTCGAAAGGTCTTGCAGAGGGGAGGGTAGAGGTGAAATTCCGAAAATCCGGAGAGGTTGAAAAGATACCGATTGAGACGGTCAGCGACTTTATAACAAAAACGATAAGGGATCATCTCCCGATTAGTTCTAGTTAACCGTTATCTATAATTAATAGCAGAGGGTTCAAAGGGATTGGACCCTCATGCTCCAAATGTGGAAAGAAACACGATAAATGACGACCTGGAGTGCGCATGATAGGGCGAGACATCAGGGTAGATGGTAGCATCGGATGATACGGATAACCGACATATTGGAAAAAGGCCAGCAGTATCTTTCTCGGAAAGACATTGAGATGATAGAAAAGGCCTATATCTTTTCAGCATCTGTGCACCAGGGACAGTTGCGCCTATCGGGAGAACCTTATCTCATCCATCCCCTGGAGGTGACCGGGATGCTGGTTGAGATGAGGCTCGATGTCGCGACTCTGATCACCTGTCTCCTCCATGACGCCGTCGAAGACACATTGGCCACCCTTGAACAGGTAGAGGGTGCCTTCGGCAAGGATGTTGCCTTTCTTGTCGATGGTCTGACCAAGATAAGCAAGATAACCTTTGGAGACCAGTTGGAACGCCAGGCGGAGAATTTCAGGAAGATGATACTGGCCATGTCCGCCGATATCCGGATACTCCTCGTAAAACTGGCTGACCGGCTTCACAACATGCGCACGCTTGATTTTCAGCCTGCAGACAGACAAATGTTTATTGCGCAGGAAACCCTTGAGGTATACGCCCCTCTGGCCACACGCCTGGGAATAAACTGGATAAAGGATGAGTTGGAGGATCTCTCGCTGAAATACCTCAATCCAGATGGATATTATGAACTCATGGAGCGGGTCGATAAAAAAGAAGAAGAGCGCAACCGCTACGTGGAAGAGGTAAGGAATATCATTCACAATCAGTTGGAGGATTTTGGCCTGAAGGGAGAAGTTCGGGGTAGAGCCAAACATTTTTACAGCATCTTCAAGAAGATGCATGAACAGCGTATCAATTTCGATGAGGTGTACGATCTTACCGCGTTTCGGGTAATCCTTGATTCTGATGAGGAAAGAAAGTGTTACGAGGTGCTCAGCATCATTCACGCCCTCTGGAAGCCCGTCCCCGGACGTTTCAAGGACTACATAGCGATGCCTAAGGCGAACAACTACCGTTCCCTGCATACGACTGTTATCGGTCCTTATGGGGAAAGGGTGGAGATACAGATCCGGACAAAAGAGATGGACGAGTGGGCGGAGAAAGGGATCGCAGCCCATTGGAGATACAAGGAGGGGAGGGCCTTTTCCACAGAGGACGAAGACCAGATCAACAAGCTTAGAGAATTGCTCAATATGCAGAGTGAGCACAAAGACGCCCGGGAATTCATGAAGAGTCTGAAACTGGCCCTCTATCCGGACGAGGTCTATGTCTTTACGCCGAAGGGGGACGTAAAATCATTTCCAAAGGGTGCCACGCCGATCGATTTCGCCTACAGCATCCATACCGATGTGGGCACCCAATGCATAGGGGCAAAGGTGAACAGGACGATTGTTCCCCTGAAATATAAGCTTCAAAACGGCGATACTGTCGATGTAATGACCCAGGTCGGTCATTATCCCAGCAAAGACTGGTTGAAATATGCGGTGACCTCACGGGCCGTGTCCAAGATAAAACAGTGGATCAAGACGGAGGAGCGTGAAAAGAGTATCGCTCTGGGGAGAGAGATCCTCGAAAAAGAGCTCAAACGGCATCATTTGAAGTTTAGTCAGTTGGTCAAGACCAACGAATTCAGCGCTATCCTGGAGGATTCTTCTCTGTCCACCGTGAATGACATGCTGGCTCTTATCGGGTACGGAAAACTTTCGGCAAAACATGTGACCAATCATTTGTTGCACGAAGAGGAGGAGGAAGAAGAAAAAAAAGGAATCCTGGAGAGGGTTAAAGACCGATTCAAAAAAGCCCCGTCAGACGCGGGTATATCCATCACGGGTATTGATAATATCATGGTGAGATTTGCCAAGTGTTGCAGTCCTCTTCCCGGGGATGATATCATCGGCTGCGTGACGAGGGGGAGGGGCATAACCATCCATGTGTCCAACTGCCGACGGATACAAGAGATGGAAACTGAGAGGATCATTGCGGCACAGTGGAATGTTGATCCACAACAGACCTTCGCTGTTGGCATCAGGGCAACCTGTAAAGATAAAAAGGGGCTTTCGTCCGAATTGAGCAGTACCATCTCTTCTTTGGGAGTAAATATGACATATGTCAATATCGATACGACCCCGGGAAGTTCTGCAATCTGCAACTTTCAACTAGACATAAAAAGTTTGAAACAACTCAACCTGATTATCTCAGAACTCAAAAAGCTGAAGAGCGTTTTGTCGGTTGAAAGAGTAACAGAACCCTTCAACGGTAGAGGAAGGAACAAATTGCGTGAAAATGTTGACACCCGGCACTAAATTGCTGTACTAGATTCGCGCAATAACTTTTGTGAGTGGGGAGATAATGATTACGGGATTAATGAAAAAAATAGTGTGGGCGCTGATCGTTCTGATATGCTTTGTTTTCCCCTTGTCCGCGGTCGCGGCGGAACACGTGCTGGTGATAGACCCGGCCCACGGGGGCAAAGATGCCGGGGTAAAATTGTCTCGAACTGTCCACGAAAAAGATCTAACTCTCGCCATTGCGAGGCTTGTGGAAAAAAATCTATCCAATACGGATGATATAAAGGTCCGACTCACGCGTTTGGATGACAGGGATGTCTCTCTGGCCCAGCGAAGAAAGATTCTTGAGGAATCGAATGCGGATATATGTATCAGTCTCCATGTAAACGCCGGTTTCGGACAGAAGGCCGAGGGGTATGAGATCTACTACCTTGGCGCCGCGATTCCCTCCGCTCAAAAGAACAACTCCGGAGAGATACTGAAGGATATGGAGCAAACCAGACGTATGAACAACAGTGTTCTGCTTGCCCAGATAGTTCAGAAAGAGATAGGGATGGTGTTTCCACGAAAGGGAAGGGGACTGAGGGACGCGCCGGTATCTCTTTTGAGGTCTCTGACAATGCCGGCCATTCTGCTGGAGGTGGGTTTTGCCACACACATCAAGGACCGGAAAAAATTGAGAGACACAAAAGTTCAGAAGTCTGTTGCGGATGCGTTGACCAGAAGCGTAAAAAAATATTTCTTGACCAATGGGGCATCATGATACGGGCAAATAACCGCAGATGGGATGAAATGCGGAGCATAAAGATAACCAGGGATTTTCTGCCGAGCGCAAAAGGATCGGTGCTCATAGAGATGGGCAATACACGGGTGATATGTACAGCATCACTGGAAGACAAGGTCCCCCCTTTTTTGAAAAATTCGGGAAAGGGATGGCTGACGGCGGAATATGCCATGCTCCCCGCGTCCACATCCTCGAGAAATACACGCGAGTCATCGAGCGGCAAAATCAAGGGGAGGACACACGAGATCCAGCGGTTGATAGGACGGTCGCTTCGGGCGGTAACCGATATGACCGCCTTTGGGGAACGAACAATCTATATTGACTGCGATGTGGTTCAGGCCGATGGAGGGACGCGGACCGCGTCCATAACAGGAGCATTTATAGCGCTGGCGGATGCCGCACGCCGGCTGAGAGAAGAGGGTCTGATAGAAAAATTTCCCGTAAAGGAGTTCATATCCGCGATTAGCGTCGGGATTGTCGATGGCGAGGTCCTCCTCGATCTTGATTACACAGAGGATTCAACCGCCGATGTGGATATGAATTTTGTCATGACCGGAAGCGGAGGGATTGTGGAGATTCAGGGAACTGCCGAGGCAGAACCCTTTAGCCGGGATCTGCTGGACAGGATGATCAACGTCGCGACAGCGGGGATCTCCAACCTTACAAAAAGGCAGAAAGAGATCCTCGGAGAATTGTGAATATCTGCGTTGTCCCGGTATTCTTTCAGTAATTGAGATGTTATGGCAGAGATTGTGAATAACAAAATTATTTTCGCCTCAAAAAACAAGGGGAAAATAAGAGAGCTTAAGGCATTGCTTGCAGGAAAGAATGTTGACCTCCTTTCGCTTCATAACTATCCCGATGCCCCCTCCATCATAGAGGATGGCCAGACGTTTCTTGAAAATGCCCTGAAAAAAGCCCGCGCTGTATCCGAATATACCGGCAGGACCGTCATCGCCGACGATTCGGGATTAGAGGTAGATTGCCTTGGAGGGGCGCCCGGTATTAATTCAGCGAGATACTCAGGGGCGGGAGCGACAGACGAACAAAATATCCATAAGCTCCTGGAGGAGATGGAGGGCGTTCCCGGGGAGAAAAGAGGGGCAGCCTTCCGGTGCTTACTGGTATTGTATCGGACAGACGGCACATTTGAAACCTTCGAAGGCAAATTGAAGGGAACTATAAGTTTGAGACCCTCCGGAAGCGAGGGCTTTGGCTATGACCCCGTCTTTATTGTGCCGGAATACGGCAAGACGGTCGCCGAGATTGATCCCGAGATAAAAAACAGGATCAGCCACCGGGGAATAGCCTTTGCCAAACTCAAAGAAAGGCTGTAGGGAGAAGATACATAATCCGTAGTTTTTCAGTCGGGGCGTAGCGCAGCCTGGCAGCGCGCCTGCTTTGGGAGCAGGATGTCGCAGGTTCAAATCCTGCCGCCCCGACCAACTAAGTTTACCCCTTGTGTTTTTCCACGCTCGTCGAGGACCAAGTGGCTTCAGTTTTTTTATATTGTTTAACGCCTTTTAAAGGTATTATACGCAGTAGCAGGTACGTGCACGATTCTTTAAATTATACTGACTTTTCCAAATTACCACACATCTTTTCTCTCCTCGTCACCAACCCCTCTTCCCGCGTCTACTACCGATGATGATGCCGAAGGTAATGAATAATCTCGTGCCTCACATGATCGGGAACTTGGTCCCCTGATTTTATTATTTTATTCGCTGGTTTGTCTGTTCCCGATCTCCGCGACATGTTTGGTCATGCCTTACAGGGCGATCCACGGGGCGGAAATATGGATAAAATCTCCATCCTCCATGATAAGAAATACTTGACATAACTCAATCACGGAGGTAATGATTTTTATCCTAGCGTATTTGTCTTGGGTGTTTGATTGTTGGTTGGTTTTGGACAAGGGGGACTTTGAGGTGTGATCGCGCTGTTAGATGTACTTGATCCACACTTCTGACCCCACAGTTTTTTCAAATTTCATGTACATGGTTGCCTGTTGATGATTATCAGCGAGTGGGTGTTCCTTGGTGTGCTCCATGGCTCTCCAATGGAGAAATTATTATATATAACCCAAAAAAGGAGGTAGATGTAGATGAAATTACGTAAAGAGTGTATGGCGGTATTTTTTCTGGCAGCGGTATTGATGATGGCATTCGCTCTTTCCCCGGCAACGGCGGCAGAGTTTACCTACGATAAGGGACCTGCTTTCAGCGTTACCTATCCGGATGATTGGAAAGCGAGCGGCGATAATCCCAGCAAGGTACTTCTCGTGACAAAAGTGGCGGACAGCCTTCCCATTATGAATATTGAAGCTAAGGACGCTCCCGCCGGTGTGGCTCTGGCGGATGTGAACGCAAAAACCTTTAAGGCGGCGCTGGAAAAGAGTCAAGACACGGATGCCGAGGTCAACGAGACCAAGGAAATAAAGCTGTCCTGCGGGACCCCTGCCAGCATGTCGTTATTCTCATGGGCCTACCAGGGATGGATGCCCCTGATGACCAGAATCGTATCGGCCTATAAGGATGGCAAGTGGGTATACGTATCGGTTACCTCTGCCGACGACGGCAGCCCGGAGGTTCCCCAGAGCATAAAATTCAAGTAGTCGATTCTGAACGTGAATATTGAGTCTATATAACTGTAAAAGACTCTCCAACGATTATACAAGTTCTATCTCCTTCTTGGAGATAGAACTTGTATCCCTCAGATGCCATCTTCCCCTGTTCGCCTCTGATTGAATCTTCTCGCAGTACATCTAAATCTGAAATACCTTTGGGATATAAAGGAAAAGGGATTAGGATTTTACCTGCCGGGTATCCCATTGCGAGACGGTCGGTAATGGAGACCCTTAATAACACAAGAAAAAAAGGAGGTAGCTGCAGATGAGATTACGTAAAGGGTGTGTGGCGGTATTATTTTTGGCGGTGGTATTCATGATGGCATGTGCGCATTCTTCATCGGTAGATTCGGCGGCAAAGTTGAAAACGTTTTCTTACGATAAGGGGCCTTCCTTCAGCGTTACCTATCCGTCTGCGTGGAAGGAAGCCGCGGAGAATCCCAACAAGGTATTGTTCAGGACGCATGCGCCAAAACGTATTCCCATAATGGAGATTGGTGCTGGGGACCCTCCAGCCGGTGTGGCTCTGGCGGATGTGAACGTAAAATTTTACAAGGGGGAGCTGGAAAGGACCCAGGAAACGGATGCCAAAATCAAAGAGGAGAAGCAGGTAACCCTGGCGGATGGAACCCCGGCCGGTATGGCGTTGATCTCATGGAAATATCAGAAAAGGTTTTCTATGCTGACCAGAATCCTGTCGGCCTACAAGGACGGCAAGTGGGTGTTTGTAGCGGTCCACGACTCATACGATGATAATCCGGAGGTTCCCCAGAGTCTGAAGTTTAAGTAGTCGATTCTGGCCGTGAATATTGAGTCTGTACAACTGTAGAAGACTCTTCAGCGATGATAAAAGCCCTATCTCCTTTTCGGAGGTGGGGCTTTTATCCCTCATATGCCATCTTCCCCTGTTCGCCTCTGATCAAAGCTTCTTGCACTACTTCTAAATCTGAAAACGCTTTTTACAACGGGGCAGGGGGGCTGGTCTTGAGTCCGCGGGTCTGTTATAATCAATAAAAAAATGGGTGCAGGAGTAAATATGGCCAATTATTTCAAACAGGCGGCCGAGAAGATTTATCACGACGCGAAGAAAGCCGGGAGATTGATCGAGGGAAGATCACTTGAACAACTCAAGGAGATCGCGCTGCAGCAGGAGGGTGTAATCCAGACAAACCTGGGTTCCGTTGCCGCGGACTCCGAGCCCATGTCGCGATCGGCACCCCACACCAAAAACAGTGTGGACCACCCCTTTGGTGATGAGGAGAAGAACCTTGCCTCAGAGGCCGTGGAAGGTCTGGAGAAGGAAAAGGTCCTCTCTCTCGATTCCATAGTCGGTGATGGAAGGGACGGGGTCACGGCGCGCTTTATCATGCCGGTTGCCTATGCCCAGATCGCCTATGGGGTAAAACTTCTTTTCGAGGACACACCCGCTGCTAGGGGGGTTGAAAAGCCCACCTATACCATCATCTTTTTTACCGACGAGTTCTTTGAATCTAATAAATTCAAGAAGCTGATCGATAAGGATGTGACAGTTCGTCTCTGGATGGGAGATAAGCGCGGGGAGCAGGTGAAGATCTGCCGTAATACCATCTATCTGGGCGAGGCGAAGAAGGGTATATTTCAGTTCGAAGACTGGCGTGTAAAGGAGATAGATCACCAGGGGATATTCTTGCACTGTGGAGCGCGGCGTGACCTCCTCTGGATCTATGATCTAGAGACAGAGCGGCCGGAGTTGCAGGAGCGGGTCACCGGTGTTTCCGGTCTCACGGCAACGGGGAAGACCACGACGCTATGCCGGAAGCTGGCGAAACTGCCGCGTGAATCTTCCGAAATGCTCGGTGATGATGGAGGCACCATCGGCATGGACGGAAGTTATGCGGCATTTGAACAGGGAGGGGTCTATATAAAGACGGAGGGCCTTGATGAAAGTCAACCGGAGATTCTGCGCTCCGCCCTTGGGGCCGATGCCTTCCTCGAAAACGTTGCTATATCCCGCTACCCCTATACCCCCGATTTTAAAGATACCAGCAAGACGGGTAACGGCCGTGCCGTTGTCAGACGTGACAATCTGGGCATCGCCAGTAAGAACCTTCGTGGTGACAGACTCGACTACATATTTATATTGACGAGAAATCCCCTTGCCAGCGTCATATCGAGGCTTTCGCCCGAGCAGGCGACAATGCAGTTCATATACGGCGAATCAATCGAAAGCTCGGGGGGAAATCCCGAGGAGGCCGGAAAATTCAAACGCGTCGTTTTTCTCGATCCCTTCCTGGTAGGGGACCGGCTGGAGCACGCCATGCTCTTCTATGAGATCATCAAAAAGAACCG
>Ga0075124_10000710_pt1 | contig 15452 bp, 15 predicted proteins | sample AntAceMetag02UKS_FD_69809 | JGI IMG/M metagenome (GOLD analysis project Ga0075124, IMG submission 69809) | Saline lake microbial communities from Ace Lake, Antarctica - Antarctic Ace Lake Metagenome 02UKS | ecosystem: Environmental > Aquatic > Non-marine Saline and Alkaline > Saline | place... | reverse complement strand
TGTTTGATTCTACCTGAATGCCTAAAAAATTCTGCAAAAAGCTATCAATCTGATACATTTTCCAAAAAGAGCTATTTTTGTGCTGAATACCCTGGTTTGGCAGTTCCTGTAGAAAGCGTGACGGTAGCTGGTAGGTTTGTTTGCCGTAAGAGTGCCTAATTTCGGCCTGTAAGAAAAGTAGCTTGTTGCGCGCTCTTGTGGTTCCAACATAGAGTAGCCTTCGCTCTTCTTCGATATCTGCCTCACTATCGAGGGATTTTGCGCTTGGTAAGATGCCTTCTTCGAGGCCAGCGAGAAATACTGTGTCGAATTCTAGTCCTTTGGCCGCATGTAGTGTCATTAGTTGTAGGCAATCTTGTTCGTCAGCACCCTTTTTTTTGTGCTCTTGAACGAGGGCAACTTCTTGTAAGAATTGTTCAATTGAGAATTGTTCAATCGGGGATTGGGCAATCGGGGATTGTTCAATTGAGAATTGGGCAGTCGGGGATTGTTCAATCGGGGATTGCTCTTCAAAGTAGCGTGCCGCGTTTATGAGTTCTTGAATATTTTCTATGCGTGCTTCAGCATCCTGTGGTTCATATTCATTCTTCAAAAAATTGAAGTAGCCACTTGCATGGGCAATTTTTTCAATTGCCTGTGAAGTGAGTGTTTCAGGTGAAAGTTTTGTAAAAATTGAAAGGAATTCATTAAGGTTTTGTGCTTGTTGCGGTTTTATTTTGTGTTCTTGTATGAAGTTTTTTGCAACATCTTGGTACGTATAAAATGGTTGAGTGTTCCACTCTTGTACAAACATTTCAACAAATTTGCTGCCAAGACGACGTGGTGGGCAATTGATAACACGTTGAAATGCAACGCGATCATATGGATTCACCAGTAAGCGTAGATACGTGAGCATATCTTTAATTTCTTTGCGTTCATAAAATTGGATGCCGCCAATGATTTTGTATGGTATCGATTGTTTTAGTAGCGCTTCTTCAATTAAGCGTGACTGAAAGTGGGTACGATAAAGTACTGCAGCACTGTGCAACATTTTTTGTTGCTGTAGTAATTTTGCGCCTTGAGCGATGATGTCTGCTTCTTGAAATCCTGACATGCAATTAATATGTGCAACGCAGTTTGTGCCTGTACGCGTTGACCATAAATTTTTTGGATGGCGATTTTTGTTGTGTTTAATAATGCTATTTGCTGCATCAAGAATTGGCTTTGCTGATCGGTAATTTTGTTCAATTTTGATACGTTTTGTTTTCGGAAATGTTTTGTGAAAGTTAACAATGTTTTCAACCGTTGCACCACGCCACGAATAAATTGATTGATCTTCGTCTCCGACGGCGCAGAGTGACTCGGCAACAAGTTTTTTGCCGCGCAATGACATTTCTTTGAGCAGTGTATGCTGAACTATGCTTGTATCTTGATATTCATCAACGAGAATATGGCGCACAGTTTTTTGAAAATGTTCTTTAAATTTTTTGTTTTTGAAAAGATCGAGTGCTTTAATTAAAAGGTCGTCAAAGTCTAAACAATTGCTTAACGTTTTTTCGTGTTCGTAGAGTGTGTAAAGGTTTTTCATCAGTGGATCGATGTGTGCATCATCATTTTCCATAAATAGACTATTCTTGATAGCCGAAAGTGCATAGACAGCTTGACGAGGAATAATTTTTTTCGGGCAATTCCGTTCAATGATTTTTTTTATGAGCAGCAATTGATCCCCTGCATCCATAATCGAGAAATTTTTTAGATTAAGGAGTGATCGATTTTCGCGCAGTAGTCGCAAACAGTATGAGTGAAAGGTTCCGATAAAAGGAAGGTTTATCTGGAGTTTATTCTGCTCTTCGAAAGGATTCCAGTTTTCGCTATCCTTCGACTCCCGCTCAGGATGAGCGACTTTTGCTTTTTGTTCTTTGTTGGATTCTTTAAAATTATTGAGCGATTTTTTCGAGGCATCATCACGGGAAACAGAGTGAGGCCATTTATCCTGATAAGCAGGGTGAGGATGTCCATCTTGATAAACAGAACAAGACCGTTCATCCTGAGCGGGAGTCGAAGGGTGATGTTCCAAAAACTTCTTTACTCGCTCCAACATTTCCTTAGCAGCTTTATTGGTAAATGTAAGGGCGACAATTTCGTGAGGTTGAACCTGTTGTTTGATGAGTAAGTATGCAATGCGAGAGGTGATGACGCGTGTTTTTCCTGATCCTGCCCCTGCAATAACTAATAATGAGCCTTTGGGCTCTATCACGGCTTTGCGTTGCTCATCATTAAGTTCTTGTTGAATAAATGTTTCTACGTTCATGCATGATCCCTCTAGTTTTCAGGATTTTAGTTTAACAAGAATGCATGAAATAAGAAACAATGCGAATCTTATTGCTTGTTGTGCCAATCGTCTAGAAAATCAATAAGTGGCTTGATAACATCTTTGTTTGTTGCTGAGATAAGTACGTGCGGTTTGTATGGACTAATTAAGGTATCCAGCTTGTCCCGTTGCTCGTCTGTTAGTTTGTCTATTTTATTGAATACGTAAACTATTGGTTTTTCAACTTCAAGTTCATCAAGAATGTTTTGTACAACATTGACGTGTGCCTGCCAGTCGGTGTCTGATGCATCAATGACTTCGAGTAACAGGTCTGCGTACTGTAATTCTGAGAGTGTTGATTTAAATGCTTCTACAAGTTTGTGTGGTAGATATTGAATGAAGCCGACCGTATCAGACAATATTCCAACCTTTTGTTTGTTGACGTAAAGTTCACGTGTTGTGGTATCAAGGGTGGCAAAAAGTTTGTCTTCGGCTAGTACGCCAGCTTTGGTTAGTGTATTTAAAATTGTTGATTTTCCTGCGTTAGTATAGCCGATCAGACAGATTTGCGGGACACCGGTAGCCATACGTCGTTTGCGCTGCGTTTCACGAGTAACTTGTAGTTGTTCGAGTCTTTTTTTAAGTCCTTTGATGTGAGAGTTAATATAGCGCAATTCTTTTTCTTTTAATGTTTCTCCGGCTCCACCTTTAACGCCAATGCCACCACGCTGTTGTGCTAGGTGAATTCCTTTGCCTGTTAAACGTGTTTTCTCATGTTCAAGAGATGCGATTTCAACTTGCATCTTACCTTCGGCTGTATGAGCAGATTTTAGAAAAATATCAAGTATAAGATCAGTTCTATCAAAGACACTGCAGTTTAAGTAATTTTCTAGATTGCGTGATTGGCGTGACGTGATAGGCTCTGAAAGATATATTTCTTCAATGCGTTTCTGTTCAGGATGGACCTGCTTAGGCGTTACCTGCTCAGGCGTTACCTGCTCAGGCGTTGTCTTCTCAGGTGTTACCTGTTCAGGCGTTGTCTTCTCAGGCGTTACCTGTTCAGGCGTTACCTGTTCAGGCGTTACCTGTTCAGGCGTTACCTGTTTACAAATTTTATCAATTTCTTCAAGTTTTCCAGGTGTTATGAATGTCTTTGGATTGATATTCCTTAATTTGATATATCGTTCTTCATCATATTCAACGCCGCTGGTTTTAAGAAGATTGCGAAACTCTTCGTAATGTGCTTCAATGTTTTTTGTTTTATTGTACGGTGCTTGAATGCCGATAATTAATGTCTTAGGGTGTGGCGTCGTTTTGATATTTTGCGGTTTTGCCATAAGGTTTTAAGTTCCTTTCATTTTATTACTTAAGTTTATCAAAGTATTGATGAAACGAGAATTTTTATCGGTTTTTTTATACTTTTTCATTTTAACGATAATCGTTTTAACGATAATCGTTTGAACGATCATCGTTAACCTGATATAATAATAACAGAGGCTAAATAAGGATTTATACACTATGTTTGATTTTTTGTCTGATAAATTTTCATCAATTTTTTCACGGATGGTTGGTACTCATAAGCTTACCGAGCAAAATGTTGAAGAGGCTGTGCAAAAAGTACAGGACTCTCTGTTGGAGGCTGATGTTCCGTACGATATCGTGCAACAATTTGTTAAAGAGGTTAAGGAAGAGGCTGTTGGTGAAAAGGTTTTAAAGTCCCTTGACCCGACAGAACAATTTATAAAGGTTATTTACGATCGATTAGTAAAGTTTCTATCTGCAGCGGGTAAAGAGTCCTCCTTTGAATTGCCTGCGCGGGCAACGGTTCTAGTGATGGGTTTGCAGGGGTCTGGTAAGACAACAAGTGTCGCCAAACTTGCACATTTTCTTAAGAAAAAAGGCAAAAAAAATAAGATTTTATTGGCGTCAGTTGATTTTTATCGACCAGCGGCGGTTGAGCAGCTTGAGATATTAGCAAAGCAAGTAGGCGTTGATTTTTATCGTGCAATTTCTACGCATCCCGTTGAAGCTGCGCGTGAAATTGTGCAAACATTTCGCAATGGTGATTATGACCTTCTGATGCTTGATACTGCTGGACGTTTGCATATTGATAATAAGATGTTGCAAGAGTTAAAGGATTTAGATGGGATAGTCCAGCCATCGAAAAAAATGTTAGTGCTTGACTCTATGACGGGTCAAGAGTCGCTAAATGTTGCGAAATCATTCGATCAAGCGGTTGGCTTTGATGGTGCATTATTAACAAAAACTGATAGTGATGCGCGTGCAGGGTCTTCTTTTGCTTTTGCGTATGCCTTGAAAAAGCCAATTTTATTTGTTGGTACTGGCGAAAAAGTGGATGAGCTCGCTCAGTTTTATCCTGATCGTGCCGCTAAGCGTATTCTTGGAATGGGTGATATTGAGAGTTTACTTGATCGGGCAAATGAGCATATTAAACAAGAAGAGCAAGATGCTGCGGCAAAAGCATTTATGAGTGGAGATTTTTCACTTGATGATTTTGCAAAACAGATGGATATGATGTCTCGTCTTGGTTCGTTGTCGTCTGTTATGAAGTTTTTGCCAGGGATGGGTGGTCTTTCTGGTCAATTGAGTACAGACAAGATTGCTCAAGGTGAACAGGAAATGAAGAGGTTTCGGGTGATTATTAATTCAATGACGCGTGACGAGCGACGTTTTCCGCATTTAATCAATAAATCGCGTATTGCTCGTATTGCAAAAGGCGCGGGTGTAACTCGGGCAGATGTACAAGCATTGCTTAATAAATTTGAACAAAGTAAACAATTTGTTAAACTTTTAAAGAAGAACAGGTCTTTTGGAAGTTTTTTAAAATAGTATTGAGGAGTTTCATGGCCGTTAGATTAAGACTAGCAAGGATTGGCAAAAAGCATGCGCCCACTTTTCGTGTGGTAGCAATTGATTCACGTAAAAGTAGAGATAGTGACTATCTCGAAAATCTTGGTACCTACAACCCGCAAACAGGTGAATATGTACAGTTTCATATTGATCGTTTTGAAGCTTGGTTGGAAAAGGGTGCCTTGCCAACGGATTCAGTTAAAAAATTGTATCGTCGATTCAAAAAAGGCGTGCAATCAAAAGCTAAGCCTGATTCTCAAGTAGAAACGCCGGCTCCTAAAAAAGCTGACGAGCCTATATCTGAGAAAGCAGAAGTTAAAAAAGAGGCAGCCCCTGCCAAGGCAGCCCCTGCCAAGGCAGCTCCTGCTAAAGAAGCAACAACTGATGAAGTAAAAGCTGAACTTAAAAAAGAAGCAAAATAAACTTTTGTTTTTACAAAATTAAACTCACTCGATTTTTTTGTCGGGTGAGTTTTTCTTAGTTTTGGTTTAGTGTGGCAAAGAAAAGGTTTTTTATGGATATTTCTATTTTAACGTTATTTCCAGATTTATATAAACCATTTTTAGATGAAAGTTTGATTGGTCGTGCACAAGAAAAGGGCCTTTTTAAAGCGCGCGTAACCGATCTTTTTTCTTTGTGTGCACCACGCAAGCGTGTTGATGCCCCGACCTTTGGTCCAGGTGCAGGGATGCTTATTAAGCCTGAAATTGTACAAAAAGCGATTGAAGCACAAGAGCAACAATGTGGCAAAGCATATAAAATTTTCTTTTCACCGCATGGTACAAAATTAAATCAATATCATGTTCGGCGGTTAGCAACCATTTTTCAAGAAAAAAAGCATGTCATGTTACTTCCTGCGCGATATGAAGGAATGGATGCACGTGTTGAAGAGCATTATGCTGATGAAATAATTTCTATCGGTGACTATGTGTTAATGGGTGGCGATTTGCCAGCAATGGTTCTTCTTGAGGGAGTGCTGCGTTATATTCCTGCTGTTGTTGGAAAAGATGAGTCGGTTTTATGTGATTCTTTTTCAGGGTCTCTTGTTGATTATCCTGAATATACTGAGCCTGTTGAGTGGAATGGAGTGAGAGTTCCAGATGTTGTTCGTTCAGGAAATCATAAAAAAATTGAAGAATGGCGCGAAGAACAAGCGTTAGAGCGTACGGTGTTTCATCATTTTGATTGGTTGCGTAGTTTTGAGCTTGATAAGCGACTCAAGAAAAAAGCATATAATACGATACCATCCCACTATATTGCATTAATGCATGATCAAGTTGTGTTGAAGGATAAGCGTGTTGGTACCAGTTCAGTAACGTCTCTTGATGTTCATGATATTGCGCGTTCAGCTGCGACGTATGGTTTGAAAAAGTATTTTGTTGTAACACCGCTTAAAGATCAGAAAAAAATTGTTCAAACGATTCTCGATTTTTGGGAAACAGAAGGCAAGAAGTACAATATTCATCGGCATCAGGCTGTTCAGCTCGTAAAACTGCACGAAACCTTTGAGGAAGTTATTCAAGAAATTGAAAAAGAAACAGGAAAGAAACCTCTTGTTATTGCAACTTCAGCCAAACATCATGAAGATATTTCGACGATAACCTATCATGATCAAGAGTTAGTATGGAAAGAAGGGCGACCGGTTCTCTTTTTGCTGGGGACTGCATTTGGTTTGTCAGAGCCTCTTGTTAAGCGGTGTGATTATGTGTTGAAGCCTATAGAAGGTTTCGTAGAGTTTAATCACCTCTCCGTTCGATCGGCTGCTGCAATTATTTTTGATCGGTGGCTTGGAATTAATATCAAGCGACACGGTGGTGCATCATGAGATATATTTGGCAGAAGGCCATTTTTTAGGTATTATTAAAGAGAATAATTATTACGCGTAGAAATTCTCTTCTTATTTATAAAGGTTTAAGGATTATGATAGCGCAAAAGTTAACTAGCGAGACTATTCTAAATTTGGGGGTTACTGAACGTGATTTTCCCCAGTTCAAGATTGGTGATACTATCGAAGTTCATCAGTATGTCACAGAAGGAAACAAAGAACGTGTCCAGATTTTAAAGTGCGATGTAATTGCCAAGCACAACAAGGGTGCTTCTAGTACTTTTACAGTTCGTAAAATTGGTGCACATAGCGTTGCTGTGGAACGTATTTTTCCATATTACTCACCAATAATCAAAGAGATTAAGGTTGTTCGTCATGGTAAAGCTCGTCGTGCAAAGGCATATTATGTGCGAGATCGTTTAGGTAAATCAGCTCGATTTAAAGAAAAGTTAATGACGAGGAAGCAACGTGATGAAGCTGTAGCGTCACGTAAAAAAATGAAGGCTGAGAAAGCTGAAGTGAAGAAAGAAGAGGCGCAAGAAAAAGCATAATGAAGCGATTTGGGATTATACTCTTCAGGCGTTGTCTGTTTAGGAGTGGCCTGTTTCTTATTGTTTTTTTGTCCTTTTTTTTAGGTGCGTGCATCAAGTCTCCACGGGTAAAGCACATGATCGATGTGCACGAGTGTGAGGCGCGACTTTCGGATATCGCAATACCGATTAAGCGTGTGCCGATTAAAAAGTTGCTTTCTGAGTACAGTTATGCTTATACAACGGCCGAATCAATTGAATGGTTGATTGATTTCTATCAACGAGAAATGGAACGTCTAGGTTGGGAGCTGAATGGGAAAATTGATGGACAGGATTATCCTGGAAATGAAGTAACCTTAGTTTTCAATAAGCCGCACAAATTAACTGTCGTTTCAATTCGACAGAATGGACGGAAAAAGAGCGTGCATATCGCGATTATTCAAAAAAAATAAAACAGGCTCAGCCTGAAAAGCCCCGCATTTAAGCGGGGCTTTTGTTTTGTTTGCTAAATTAGGAATACACTTCTTGGTAATCATTTATGTTTTCTGGTGAGATCTCTTTGCTTGTTGCGGTATTTATGAAGATAAGATCTTTTTTATTATAGTTGTCAATTTGATCTAAAGGTATTATTTTCTTTGTGTTTCTCTTAATTGTGCACGAAGCTCTATGTTTTCTTCACGAGCCATTTCTAGCTGGTAATTGATGAGGTCCATTTGCAGTGTAAGATTGTTAAGTTGTTGCATCATAAGCGGGTCGGTTTGCGGTGTTGTTTTTTCGGCCTCTTTTTCTATGATGATCGTTTCTGTTTGACGTGGTCTGCTTGCAACTGCTGCAGTTACTAGGCCGAGGCCTAACACACCAGCGCCTAAACCCCAGCCACCGCCGCCTCCACAGCAACCGTATCCATATATACTATTAAAACTAAGTGGCGCGAGTAAGAGTGCCAGTAAAATATATTTTTTCATTTTCTTCTCCTTTTTTATTTTCTTTGTGTTTCTCTTAATTGTGCACGTAGGTTTCTATTTTCTTCACGAACTATTTCTAGCTGGTAATTGATGCGCTCCATTTGCAGTGTAAGATTGTTAAGTTGTTGCATCATAAGCGGGTCGGTTTGCGGTGTTGTTTTTTCGGCCTCTTTTTCTATGATGATCGTTTTTGGTTGTTGTGAAGCAGCGGCATCGGTGATTAATCCAGCAGTGGTAAGTGCTGCAGGTCCCCAATAGCCATCATGTTCTCTTCTCCAACCTCTATTATATCCATAGTGACGACCGTGCCGTCTACTTCCCCAGCCATAGCCGGGTTCTGCTTTGACTGTGTTAAACATACATGGAATTAAAAGTGATAATAATAAATACTTTTTCATTTTCCTCTCCTTTTTTATTTTATTACCCATCCTTCATATGGGGACTGTGGCTCTTCTGTTACTTCAGGCGTTATGTCTTCGCGGTCTCAAAGTCCCAAAATGGGTATTCTTCTTGATCAGTAGACTTGTGGGGTGTTACAAGATGGTGATCTCTCAATTTTGTATATAATGCGTAATCGTATTCCGGTAAATATGCGTGTACAAATGCCATGTGAAGGATTGTGATTATGCAAATATACTTCTTCATGATGTTGTTTCGTTTGTTTTGTAAATTTCCTGTATAACTTCTTCTTCCTCTTGGGGCACCAGCTTTTGTTTTTTTGTTAAGGCTTTATTTTTTTTCGCTGCGACTTTTTTCTCTTTTTTTTCCTTTTTTGCCCGTTTCTTTTCTGCTTTTTTATTATTTCTTCTGTCTTCGTAAACTGAGTAGCCAGCAACTCCGACGACGATATCGCCTGCATCTTTAATAGCTGCTTCTACTGCACCAATTATAGGAACACGATTTTGGCCTTCGTGAGTTGAAGCACCAAAGAATCCTGCAGGTATATCTACAACAGCTTCACATGCAGCCATTACCGATCCGATAATTGGCGGTCGTGGTTCTGTATTTTTTAAACATAAGCAGATGATGCTCAATATTAGTATTTGTTTTTTCATAATGGTCTCCTTAAATTAACCATCCAAAATTTATTTCTGGGTATGGGACATCAACCGAGGTGCCAAAGCCTGATCCATAATATTCTGGGCCATAGTTGTATGCTGGATACCAGTACCATGGACTTACACCATGCGGCCCTCTATATATGGCGCGACGCCCACAGCCAGGACAATGATGACGATGTATATGCCTATAACTAGCCGCATATGTAGTTGCAATGAAGCTCATGGCAATAAGAAATAAAGTAAGACTCTTCATTACTCCCTCCTTTTCTATAAGGTAGCAAAAACTGAGAGTGAAAAACAATGATTTATTTCAGATTGTCAGGAATTTGATAGATTTTACCGGCCCCGAGAAATAGGACTAGGTCGTTAGGTTTGATCGTTTGGTTGATGTGGTCGATGATTTGCTTGAATTGGTCGTCGAGGGGAATATATGAGGCGCGCATATTTTTTTGGTGCTTGTTGAGTTCTTTGACTAATTTTTGGCTGGTGACGCCCTCAATTGGTGTTTCGCTTGCAGGAAAAATATCAGTTACGGTGAGGTTGTCTATTGATGCTTGTGAAAATGTTTTGATAAAGTCGTTCCATAAAAGGTGTGTACGCGAAAAACGATGTGGTTGAAAAATGACGTGTAGCTTTCCTTTTGTGCGGTTGCGTGCAACTTCTAAGCAGTGTTCGATTTCTTTTGGATGGTGTGCATAATCATCAAAAAGCTCAGCACCTTTATAGGTTCCATGATATGAAAAGCGACGATCAATGCCTTCAAATGTGGCAAGTGCTTCAGCGATGGTGTGAAATGGTACTTTTAACTCTAGTGCAACGGCGATAGCGCCCAAGCTGTTAAGCAGATTGTGTTTTCCCGCCATTGTCACGGTTATAGGGCCGAGTTTTTTATTGTTTTGATAAACGATGCATGTTGATGTTGTTGATTCTATTTTAATTTTTTCTGCACGAATTTGTGCATTGCAACCTAAGCCGTATGAGATAACATGTATGTGTGGTAATGGAAGGAGTGAATGAATGATGGGATCATCGATGCACATAAATGCTTTGCCGTAAAAAGGCAGGTTGTTCAAAAATTGTTTGAATGTATCAATGATATCTTCAAGATCTTTGTACGTATCTAAATGTTCTAAGTCGATATTAGTGATGACGGCAAGTGTTGGATGAAGATGTAATAATGATCGATCACTTTCATCAGCTTCCGCAACGAGAAAGTTACTTTCACCATAATGGGCGTTTGTTGAAATATTCTTGAGATGCCCACCAATAATAATCGTTGGATCGAGTTTGGCTTGCAACAATATATGAGAGACCATTGCTGTTGTTGTAGTTTTTCCGTGTGAGCCGGCAATAGCGATACTACATTTTGTTCGCATTAGCTCAGCAAGCATCAATGCACGCGAAATAACAGGAATGCCGCGTTTTTTTGCATGTACAATTTCTGGATGGTTTTTCTGAATTGCTGATGAGTATACAAGAACATTAATTGATTGATCTTGGCATAATAATGCGTTGTGGTGGTCGGTTATTTCGCATCCAATTGCTTGTAATTGTGAAATGCTTTTTTGTTGTAAATCAAGATCGCATCCGGAAATACGATAACCTTGGCGGCGCAAGACGTGAGCTATGCCGCTCATTCCAATGCCGCCAATACCCATAAAATGAATATGTAAATCCTTGTTGTACATTACGTTAAATACTTAAATTAATTCGCGTAGTTTTACCAATTGACTGCGTACAGTAGTAAGTTTTTTATACAAAACATCATTGCGTATATCAGTGTCAAGAGAGGTGCGATATGATCCGATAATTAAACCGTTGTCTTTCGCATCTTTTAAAACACGCCTCGCTCCCTCAATAGTAAACTTTTGTTTGTAGAGCAAATTTCTAATTGTTTTGAACGTTTCGAGTTCTTTTGGGGTATAGAAACGTTGGCCACCATTTGAACGCGGTGACTTTATATTAAATTCTTTTTCCCAAAAGCGAATTACAAATCGTTCAACGCCGACACGTTTTGCAAGTTCTCCGATTCTGATGTGAGCGCATTGCATTCTCATGGGGCTCTTCCTTTTTATTTAAAAAAACCAAACTTATTTATTTAAAAAAACCAAACTTAAGGGTTTTAGTATATCATGAGGTTTGCTTTTTGGTAAAGCAGCAATTAGCTATTTCCCAATTTGTATGGTAATATCGTAGGGTAAAAAAGGCACTTTTTATTGTAAAAGCGGAGTTTGTTTTTATATGAATATCAAGGATTTATTGGTGCCATTAACATTGGCGTTAGTGGTGACATTTGGGTTGCAATATTATTTGAGCAAAAAGGTAGAGAGTGATAGTGGTACTCCTTCTTCTGGGCAGGTATATGATATTAAACATGAGCCAGAAGCTTTTAAGCCACTGAAGTGGTCGATAGATTTTATCGACAAGAAAGATAAAGAAGCGCAACTAATGCAAGTTGAAACGGAATATGGTGTTTTAACTTTTTCTACAGCAGGAGCAGCACTTGATAAAGTTGAGCTGAAGCATAATGCAGAATTGTTAACTTTTGTAGATGCGCATGCGCGTCTTGATAAAGCATTAATCGTAGCATTTGAAGAAGAGACGCCATATTATTTTTCCTTAGTTGATCGAAAAGAAACAGATGATGATGTTATATTGCACTATCATCGCTCGTTCTCTTCAGGTAAAATTGATAAAATTTTTACGATTAACAGAAAAGTTCCCAAAGTTGATTTGACGATTAAGTTGGATGTTCCAAAAGATTATAAACCAACAAAAAAAATGCGCATATTTTATCCAGCGCCACATATTAATGATAAGGGGCAGGAGCTAACATCTTTTGTTAATGATCAATATAATCCGCAGTCACTTACGCTGTATAGAAAGCAGAAAGAATTTTTACATCGTTCATGGCATACGCCAACGATGTTTGGCTTGGCCGATCGGTTTTTTGTTAATGCAATGATGCGCGACGAGGGTCAGTTTATTTATCGTGGTGCCTTTAATCAGCCTGATGTAACGCATGTAATGGTTGCCCAGCTTGAAAGTAATGAGATTAAAGAGTCGGGTGAATGGTCATTGAGTTTCTATTTCGGACCAAAGCAACTTTCGTTAATGAAAGCTGTTGATCCACGATTAGAAAAAGTTCTTGATTTTGGCATTTGGGGTTTCTTTGCGAAGCTTATTTTGCAGGCTTTGAATCTAATTGATAGTTATGTTAGAAATTATGGTCTTTCAATTATTTTGTTAACGCTTTTCCTTAAATTACTTTTAATGCCGTTTACATTAAAGGGTCAGCAAGGTTTGGCTAAGACTGCAGAAATGGAGCGTAAAAGGTCGTATCTTAAGCAAAAGTATCGCAATGATCCTGAGCGTCTAAAGCAAGAGCAAGCAGACCTTCTGCGTAAGCACGGTGTTGGCGGTATGCTTGGTGGTTGTTTGCCAATGCTTTTGCAGATACCTATTTTCTTTAGTTTGAATATGTTGTTGCGTAACAGCGTTGAGTTGTACAATGCCAAGTTTTTGTGGATTAAGAATTTGGCTCATCCAGATCCTTTATACATTTTACCCTTAATTGCAGGTGTTCTGTTCTTACTTCATTCACAGTCAATGAAAGCGACGGCTGGAAAAAGCCAAATCTCATCCTATGCGTTTGCATTGTTAATAGGTGCGATGATGGCTGGATTTCCTGCAGGGGTAGTTTTATTTGTTGCGACTATGTCAGCGATAAGTGTTTTGGAGGCACAGCTCAAGCCAAAAAAAAGTAAATGAATGTAATTGAAAAACTGCCAACTCTGCAACATTTGCTGCGGCAGTTGCAGAAAGTTCCATATTTGGCATCAAAGAATTTGTATCGTGTTGCGACGCATTTTTTGAAGATGGATGAAAAACAGTTGCAGCAATTTTGCGCATTGTTACTGAAGGCACATGAGCAGGTCGTACGATGTCCGATTTGCTATGCGTGGCAGGAAAAGGGCGCGGCGTGCCAGTTTTGCGGTTCTTCCAGGAGAGATGCTGGAGTCGTTTGTGTTGTTGAATCGTGGCAAGATTTGTTAGCAATTGAAAAGTCAGGTGCGTTTAAGGGATTATACCATGTGCTTGGTGGTTCATTATCACCAATTGATGGTATTGGTCCTGAACAGCTTTCAATTGAACAGTTGGTTGCGCGTGTAGAGCACATTAGCGAACTTGTTTTTGCTCTCAATCAGACCCCAGAAGGTGAAGCTACCATGGCTTATATTGTTGAAAAGATTAAAAAAAACACTGCGCTTAAAATTACATGTTTGGCACAAGGAATGCCTGTTGGTTCATCAATTGAATTTATGGATCGCTTAACGGTATATAAAGCGCTTGACCAACGTAAAGAGTTTTAATTATGAAGAAACAATTTTTTATTGATAATCGCCAAAGATTAATTGAACACATAAAAAAAGAACATTCGCTTCAGACTGGGTCTGTTCAGACGGGGTCTGTTCAGACTGGGTCTGTTCAGACTGGGTCTGTTAGTGAAGGTTCAATTCAGGATAAACCTGTTTTTTTGTGGGCAAATTTTGAAAAACCGACAACATCGTTTGTACAAGAATCAACATTTTATTATTTTAGTGGAATTGTTGAACCGGGTACTGTATTAAAGATTTCGCTAGACGGTGAAACAACACTTTTCATTCCGCATACGAATGGATTACGAGCTCAGTGGGTTGCAGATGCGTTGACGGCGGATCAAAAGACAGCAAATGAGTTGGGTGTTGATCGTGTTGAATATCTTGGCGGTGAATGCAAAGGATATGCATCTTCACCATTATTTAATCAAGAGACATGTAGTACTTTAATTGATGCACTAAAAAATGAATCGAAGATTTTTACCTGTTATCCACAATCAGGATTTCATTATACGCAACAGGTTGCAGCCTTGGATAGATTGGGAACGTGGGTTCCTGAATTGTCGTCTCACATCACAGATATTAGTCCACTTGTGGCTTCGATGCGGCGTGTAAAGCAACAGGTTGAAGTTGAGTTTATTTTTAAAGCTGTTCAAATTACATCGACAGCACTTGCTGGTGCAGCACAAGTTGTTGAAGCAAAACGTTTTGAATGTGATGTGCAAGCTGGTGTTGAATATGTATTTACTTTATCAGGTGCTTCAATAGCATTTCCGACTATTGTTGCAAGTGGCAAGAATGGCACAATTTTGCATTATGAGAAAAATGATGCAGAGCTTAAAGAAGGTGAGCTTGTTATTGTTGATTGTGGTGCGCGTGTTGGACATTATTGTGCTGACTTGACGCGAACATTTCCAATTTCTGGTGCATTTTCTGAAGAGCAGCGCAAGTTTTATAACATAGTTTTAGAATGTCAGGATTATATTAGTTCACTAATTAAACCGGGTATGTACTTGAATAATAAGGATAAAACAGCGCAGTCATTGCACCATTTAGCAGTTGAATTTTTTGATAAAAAGGGCTTGAAAAAATATTTTGTGCATGGTATTGGACATTATCTTGGGCTTGATCCGCACGATGTTGGTAGTCTGCAGGAGCCGTTGCAAGAGGGCGATGTTATTGCTATTGAACCTGGATTATATATTCCTGAAAAAAATATCGGTATTCGTATCGAAGATAATTATTGGGTAATTCAAGATGGTGCGCATTGTCTAAGTGAAGATTTGCCTAAAGCATGTGATGAAGTCGAGCAGTTAGTACAACAAGCATTGAAATAAAACAGAATGACTAGCCTGAATTAGATTGTTCTGGGTAAGCTAAGCTTGAAACGGGCCTTAACGACCCGCTTCAGTAGGTTGTAAGTAGTATTATTCTTTGACTACGATAGTATAAGTTCTTGTTTCTGTTGGTATTTTATTTTCCCATGGCTTTACGTATTCGAGTTTGAGTGTCGCAGTTCCAGGTTCTTTTG
>Ga0075124_10000709_pt1 | contig 15459 bp, 10 predicted proteins | sample AntAceMetag02UKS_FD_69809 | JGI IMG/M metagenome (GOLD analysis project Ga0075124, IMG submission 69809) | Saline lake microbial communities from Ace Lake, Antarctica - Antarctic Ace Lake Metagenome 02UKS | ecosystem: Environmental > Aquatic > Non-marine Saline and Alkaline > Saline | place... | reverse complement strand
TAGCCGCCACGCCAGATGCGCTGGTATTCCTCGTTCAGGTCGAGACGGTGCTTGTCTGCCGCAAGCACGGTGATACCCTGCGGATTCTGCAGGAGGAAGGCCTCCGCACGCTTCTGCAGTCTTTGTAACTCATCCTGTTCCCCAATGATCTCTGTCTGGTCCAGATAGATATGATAGACCACACTGATGTCCCCTTCACCGTCACTGATGGGGACCTGGTAGAGTTTCAGGTAGTTTTTGCTCCCGTCATCCCATGCAACCTGCAGGTCAGTCTCGGAGTTCTTCTTGGTATCATGGGAGGCAAAAAGGCTGTCACCACCGAGAATCGTGATATTAAAGTCGGAAAAAGACTTCTTCATCAGGGATTCGCATGAATCGCGGAAGAGGTCACAGTAATGATCATTGAGCATCAGGCAGGCGCCGTCTGCACCATAGATAGCCAGGGGATACGGATAGTTTGCAATAAACTCATCAACCCCCCGGAGCATCTCCTGGTACTCGACAGACTTCTTCATCTTTCCGATGGCCTTCTCCACGAGTCCAACAAGTTCCTGCGTCTCAGGGTCTCCGGCCACCTGACTGAGGGAGGCCGTAAAGTCCCCGTCCAGTGCACGCCGCAGTGCATCTTCTATTATTTGTACAGACATGGGAATCACATATATCACTGGCACCTGTATGAAACACGGAGCAGATCAATATCCGCCAGAGGGGCATACAGATACAATAGAGTATATTCAACCTCTCTTCCAATCCCACAAATACCCTTCCATTATAGCCCGCAAAGATACGGGCCTAAATGGCGATTTCTGAGTAATATCAGACAGATATCGTCAGCATAGTTAATTAAAATCGATTATCTGAACGAAAAAACAGCAGATATTGCATAACAATAGCCTGCTGACTGAAAAAAGGATACAAGAGAAAATATCAGCGCTGCCGATAAATCAGGTATCCAGCGAAGATTCCCGCAAGGATAACAAATATAAACATCCATGCGTCAGAGAAGTCGTTCTCCTTTCCTGCCTCATGGAAGGTAAAAAGAGAGATCTCTCCATTCTCTCCTGCAGCAGCAAATCCGTCGGTGGTGGGCACGAATGCACGGATGAAGGGGTCTCCGAACCAGTGCATCCACTCCTCCTCACCGTCAGGGGAGATGTACATCACAAGATACTGTGGTTCACCATTCACCAGGCTGGCGTCATAGCCCAGGATATAATATCCCCCCGCCGGGGCCGCATCTGCATAGTATACCAGTTCCATTCGTTTGGGATAGAAAAAGACCTCTTCTACCGTGCCGGTTCCACTTAATATGAGCACGGCTGCCTCATCTGCCGTGGTGAGGGCAGGGGCGATATACCCGCCGCCAGGGAGGGAATTGATGTTCACCACATATCCGATATCCTCCTCACCATAGCGTTCTTCCCAGACCACATTGCCGTCTGTGTCCAGGTACATCACCAGTCCCGCCGACTCTGCAGAGGCTGCCAAAGGTCGTGCATAGCCAGCCACGATGTATCCGCCATCGACTGCCTTCACAGACTGGATACGTCCGACACCGGCACCTGAGGTGTCAGCGTAGGTCTTGTTCCAGAGGGGGGTCCCGTCTGCGTCCAGCCGGTAGATAGTCGGGTAGAGGTAGTTTGAAGCGAGAATGCTGCCCCCTGCAGGGACGGCATCCACCGATGACACTTCCCCATAGGGCACATGCCACGTCCAGAGGGTCTCACCTTCGGCGCTGACTCCTGCAAAGTCGTGGGTGTCGGTGAAGACAATATACCCATCCCCCTCTTCCTGAACATAGCGGATGACAGAGGCATTTTCCACGGCAACCTTCATATTACCGGTAACCGTTCCGTCTGATGCAACAAACCAGACAGCAGGGCCGTCCTCTGTTGCACCCGCAGCAATAAACCCGTCTGCAACAGCTGATTCGATGAAGGCCGCCAGCTCTGTGGCACCGTCTATGGTGACCGTCCGGTTCAGATCAGGCGGCTGGATTGCCATGGCAGCCCCACAGACGAGGAACAGGGTCATACAGACAAGCACCGCCAGTCTCACATACACTCTCATTATGAGAATGGTTGTCTGCCGGTGCTAATAGTATTCTCCCTTTCCTGTTTACACCAGCGTCCCTCCCTTCTGCCGGACCCAGGCCGAAAAGAGGGGATCAGTGAGGCAGTAACCACCCGCAGACGGACAGATGACGTCAGAACAGAGGAGGGAGATAAGAGCCCGGCGGACGGCAGCAGATGAGGTGAATCCATAGCGGCGTATGGTCTCTCCTGCATAGAGCCGCGGTTCACCTGCTGCAACGGCACGGATGATGCGGCGTTCATTTTCCCTCCGGGTGTCACAGAATGCACGGAATACTGGTGCACATGCTCTCATAAGGCAGTCCCACGCCCTGCTGACAGAAAAGGGCTGTCAGAACACCGGACGGGGATGGGCGGCAGACAGAGAGCAGGAGGGAGAGCGTGCCGGGATGGCCGCCGGTGCAGGAGTAGACGGTATCAGATACATGCTCCCCTGCGACATATCCTTCCTGACGCCAGACTGCCTCCAGATACCTGGCGACCATATCCCGGGTGAAGGTATCCGGCATCACGGGCACTGCCACCCCGCCCATGGGTGCCGCAGGGAAGAGAAATGCTTCTTCCATCGCCCACTGGCGGCTCCCGGCAAAGAGCCAGCACGCGCCCGGGACGCTCACCGCCGGGCGGAGAGTTGTGGTGAGAGAGGAATCCATGCAAAATCGTCCAAACCCGTCCCAGGCAACAATGACCGGTCTCTTCATCTCCCTTCCGAGGCGGGCGGGGAGGAGAAAGGCGTCCTGCCACCCCCCGGTGCCCCGAAAAGCAATCTCACACCGGGCACCCGGCAGGGCGTCATGCGTGAGGGTGAAGGAGAGTCCCCGGCACATCCGTTGGACAGTCCGCCAGCAACGGCCCGGAAAGGTGACTCCCATCACCGCATCTGCAATATCTTCTGCCACTTCTTCCGGTGAGTCCTGCCCGCTATCAGCCCGGATCAGGATCGAATCTTCCGGAAAGGAGGCACAGACCGCCTCCAGAAGGGTGGTCGCCCCGCCCTGTGGCGGCGTGATGGTGACGGCATTTCTCCCGGAGGCAAGAATGCGGCTTATATGATCACGTTCACGGGTGCGGCAGAAGAGTTGGTTCATGCGGGGGATACGCCACTGCCGGGGATGAAGGAGAGCGGTGCGGAGGGTGAATGTATGGCCCCTGTATATACACACCGCTCACCGGAGGACGCACCGGAAAGCTGTACCGTTTCATGGGCACGCCATTAGCATACCAGTGAAGGGAGGAGTCGCCCCGGGGTACAGGCAGTCAATACTCTGAAATACCCGCGTGGCTACCGGACGGCGATGAACCGGCACCTCTGCAGCAGGGGGCGACGTTATTCATTCACACAATCGTGATAGCGGGGGCAAAGGAAGAATGGGGGAAAACGGTAAAAAAGAGCACGAAAATATGAATGCCAAAACAGTAAACAGGGCTTACCCTGTTCACTGCATCTTCTCTTCGATGCTCTTCAGGACTGCTCCAATCTCCCGGAGTTCGGTAAGCACAGCAGCATCAGCTGTCCGCCCTGCCGGCGTGGTGCCCGAGGCAGACGCAGGGGCAGCTCCGGTCTCTGCGCCGGTGACGGCTGCAACCGGGTGGCCGGACCGCACAAAGTCCATGATGACGGCACGGAGGGGTTCGGGGTCACGGATACCCTGCAGTTTAATCTCGGCAAGCTGGTTTGCCGAGTAGCCGGCGGTCTGAATACGCAGGTTTGAGATCCCGAAGAGTCGCATGACAGGACCCTGAATGATGTCAACGTTTGTGATACGGTTGTAGGGAACAATGCCGGTCTGCCTCCAGAGGACCCCGCGGCCCCAGGTCATCTCGGTTGTTGTCAGGAGATAGCGGACGGTTCCGTAATAGAGATAGGCCCACAGGCCGCCTGCGAACGCAAGCAGTGCAAAAATACCGGCCATCACAGCAAGAGCACTGCCTCCTTCCTCCAGTATGCCAAAGGAAATCATGCCGAAGAAGAAGGCGGGAATCAGCATGCCGAATGCGGTCACGAGGATCAGGTACGGCCGAAAGGACGGCGCCGGAGTGAATGGAGCATCAATCTGAACAGACATACATACCTTTTCTGTAAGACAGACGTAATCACCGTTTGCCCGGTGAAACTGAGGAGGGGACACGGCGACCACCCCGTCTCCGACCCTGTACAGACAGCCAGAGTCGGGTTTGACACCGGTTTTTATCTGCTTATCGTCATCAGTGCATCCAAGCCTTCTACAAACACCTCCCTCCTCTCAAATTAGACGAAGACGCGTGGGCATTCTCAGTCTGCACATATGGGGGAACAGACCCGCCCGAACCAGAGCACTCATCATCCGCCGGTGCAGAACAGATATACAGTATGGCAGGAATCCTCTCACGGATACGGGCACGGATATCCGGAGACAGCAGGCCGGAGGATATCACCTACCGACCGGAGATTGACTGTATCGTGGATACTGCATCGGTGACATGCAGGGAGACGAGCCCATCCGGACAGGTGCTTCCTGCATACCGGGCCGGTCTCACTCATATTCAGGCATTCTGGAAAACAGCGGAAGTATCCCGCGACAAAGAGGCACTCCTCTCTCTTCTTGCGGGCCATGTCAGGGAATACCCACAGGAGAACCTTCGCCAGATGATGGCGAACTTTGAACGAAAAACCCGCGACATTCCCACTGACTACCGTGAACCACTCCTCACCGCAGTCCATGAGGAGATCTTTGACACCCATCACCGCCTGATGACGGAGGTGGCCCGTGAAGAAGAACAGTCCTGGAGGACGACCTCCCTGCGGGCAGGATTTACAGAATACTGCCGGATGGTGCAGCGGGCTGCTGCAATAAAGGCAGAGGAGAAGGATCCGTCCATCCTTTCACTGCATTATGCTCTCGCCTGCTATGCGATGTATGTGGAGGACGGCCCCGGCCACCCTGCCGGGACACCCTTTCCGGGCGGGCTCTTTGTCGAACAGGACGGACGGATATACTACTGCCCGGTGCGGGACCATGCAGACGATGTGCCTTTTGCCCTTTGCCCCTTCTGCCCGGCAGCCCAGACGACAGGGGTGCATCTCATCCGTGACCCCCGGGAGAGGGACCGGATACAAAAAAAGGCATATATTGATAACTATTTCACGAATTTTAAGGGATAAAAAAGAGCTATTCAGGCAAAAAAGGCGACAATAATACCTGCCACAACAATGATACTCCCTGCCCAGGCAGAGATGGGGAGAATTCCAAGGAATCCACCGGCCACAAGCATCAGACCTGCGCCGGTTATAAGATACCCTGCCCGCCGCATCTGCATCGGATCTTTCACCGCCTCTCTCTGCGTAAAGGGGGCCCACATTCCCCTGGGCCCCTCCTGCCCCTGAGAAGGGTTCATCCACGGGAGCGGCCCCGAACCACTGCCGGAGGAAGAACCCTGCCGGCTCCACCGGAAGGCTGGCCCTCCCGTGGTACGGTCTTCTTCCATGAGATTAATCCGGACAATCAGGTTTCCCACCTGTGACCCGCTCCGGGAACCAAGACCTTTCAGGCGCAGCACGGTATGACCGTCAATATGGTCAGGAACCCGAAAGGTGATCCTCTTCCCTTCAAGATGAATCTCCTTTTTTTCCCCGAGTTCGTCCCGGGCGATCCAGATTGCATATTCACGGTCAAGGTCCCCGGCCAAATCATCCTGCCCCCTTCACCATCCATTTCACCATCTCTTCAGATGATCATTGTATCACTTATATCTGTACCATCGGCATAGACGGCAACATAATAGACACCAACCGGTTTCCCCAGGATACCTGTTTCAACCGGTCCGAGAACAGTCCCCGGCTCCGGGTATGCAAAGGAGAATATCTGCGATGAACGCCCCCCTTCTGCAAGAATCGCAAGCTGCAGGTCTGCCAGATCCCTGCCGTCAGCGGTACCTTTATAGGCAACTGATGTACTCCCGTCTGAAAGGGAAACATCAAACCAGACATCTCCGGTACTTGTGACGGTGGTCGGACCAAAAAAAATCGGAAACAGAATATATCCAAGCACAATTGCCATCACGGCAAAAACCACCGCAGCACCGTATTCTTTTTTTATGGTGCGTGACTGTCTCTGTGACCGACCGCAGACCATGCAGATGGTGGCCCCCCCGGACATCACTTCACCACACCATGGGCACTCTTTCTGTTCCACTCTTATAACCCCCCCATTGGATCAAGACTATTATGAGCACAGGGTACTTCAATATTGTGATTCCCCGGTGCCGCTTCTGACCCGGACATTCAAAGAGAACCCTTTTTTTATATTACCGTGTATCAGTTGCATAATCAGGTGAGAGGGACAGACGGGTGCATGCAATCTCCTGCAGACGGGGAGAGAGGATGGGCCCGGGAGTACCATCTGAAGGTGTGCAGCTATGATCAAAGTGGCAATTAACGGATATGGAACAATTGGTAAAAGGGTGGCCGACGCGGTGGCCGCTCAGCCGGACATGGAAATTGTAGGGGTCTCTAAGACCCGACCCTCCGGGGAGGCATATATCGCAAACAAGCGAGGATATCCTCTCTATATTGCAGATATTACGAAGAAGGCGGCCTTTGAAGAGGCAGGCATTGCAGTCGCAGGTGATGTGGAAGGCATGCTGCGCCAGTGTGATGTCGTCATCGATGCGACCCCCGGCGGCGTGGGGAAGGCGAATAAAGCACTCTATGAACTCTACAACGTTAAGGCCATCTGGCAGGGCGGAGAGAAGCACGAGATAGCGGGCATCTCGTTTAATTCATCCTGCAATTACCAGGATGCCTTCGGCGCTGACTTTGTGCGGGTGGTATCCTGCAACACGACCGGTCTCTGCCGCATCATCAAACTGGCGGACGAAGCATACGGTGTGAAATCAGTCTTTGCAACGATGGTGCGCCGGGGATCGGATCCCGGCGGCATCAAGACGGGCCCGGTGGACGCCATTGTCTTAAACCCGGTCTCCATCCCGTCCCACCACGGTCCGGATGTGAACACCGTCCTCCCGTCGGTCGACATCGTAACAACGGCAATGATTGTGCCGACGACCTTCATGCATATGCATGTTATCCGTATGGAGCTGGCACAGGAGGCCACCCGTGAGGGTGTCCTTGACCTCATCCGCAACCACCCGAGAATCGGCATCGTAAAAGGTGCCACCGGCATCACCTCCACTGCAGAACTCAGGGAACTGGCCGCTGACATGGGCCGCCCCCGCGGGGACCTCTGGGAGTCCTGCGTCTTTGAGGACTCAGTTGCCGTCGGCAAAAACAATGAGCTCTATCTCTTCCAGGCCATCCATCAGGAAGCAGATGTTGTCGTAGAAAACATCGATGCCATCCGTGCAATGATGAAGGCGGCAGACACCGCAGAAGAGTCGGTCCGGATGACGAACGAGGCACTCGGGCTGAAGGCTATCTGAACATTTTTCCCGTTTGAACAAACGAGAGAAAGAGATAAAGAGAAAGGGACATGGATGTGGTGCTGATTCCATCACATCCTGACATACATTGGGACAGGGAATTCGTGACTCCCAAAACCCCGCTAAATACATTTTTGTACTGACTTGAACTGGTTGATTTGCCCGTTCAATAGGAGTGGGACTGTGTCCGGTCGTCTATGCGTGAATACGATTCATTCGTCAGATATGCCCATTTCAGGAGATATATATAGATTAAAGGGTATTTTCTTCGAATTTCTGTTCAGAATCATCATTTTTTTCGGTTTCGCCATTCGTGTTGATGTCATCATTCGGCTGAGTGCCCTCATCCTTTCCCTCATCCTTTCCCTCATCCTTTCCCTCATCCTTTCCCTCATCAAACAGATCGTCAACACCGAAGTGGGATTCTTCCGGAACAATTATTCCATCGTCGCCTTTCTTCTCATGAACAGGATGTGCCTGCACTGTTGGTTCAACGATGAACGCCTCATCCACCTTCTTCTCGGCTGTGCCGTATCGCTCCTGTACAACCTGAAGATGCACCGTAAGGCGGTGAACACCCGGACTTCTGCCCGAAAGCATCACATCATATGTTCCGGGGTTGGTGAAGTGGTCAATGGAAATACCGTCTATGTACACCGTGCAGACAAAGCCCCGGTACGGCCCTCCAGGTACACCCGCCGTCACTTCGGCCCGTGCAAGCATATCCTCCTCCCGTATGGTCAGCGGAATGTGTACAACGATCTCAGGCCGTACCCGGTGTCGTAACAGATCCCTTCCCAGCATCCCCGCCACGAGAAAAAGAAGAATAAACGGGGAGACATATATCACGATATTGTGGAGATTCGGGCTCATGTCAAACGGATTTGAAACCCCGTCCCCGTCAACGTCCCGGGCGAGAGCAATGGCCACCCCCGCATAGGTTATCGCACTCTGTGAATCGCCTGCCTCGTAGCTTTCTTTTGCATTTAAAAGTGCTTCCTGTGCTTTTTTCGGACGGTATCCAAGATTTTCGGATACGACCCGTTCCGCCTCTGCTATTGCCTGCGGTGCCATTGAAACAAGAGTATACGAAAATGAGGCACCTCCTGTCCCGATATCCACCTCTGTTTCAATACGTTCATGCCCAAATTTTTCAATACGAATCGTGTGTATGCCCTGTTCAGCCGGGATTTCGAGAGGAGTTGTACCGGAAAATACGCCGTCGATGAAAACACCGGCGTCTTCCGGCACGGTTTGAACAGAGATCATTACCTTTGACAGGGAAAGGTCTGCAACTACGTCCGATATCTTTCCGGCCGCAACATCAACCCTGCCTGTCCAGTCATCATATCCGGTTTTTTTAATGACAATATCGTACGTTCCCGGCACAACCTCTTCAAGCGTCTTTCTGGTGTTGCCTGCAAACTCGCCGTTCAGGTAAATTTCGGCATTCGACGGAACAGATGCAACCGTTATCCTTCCTGTTTCAGGGATGGTCTCAAACGTATGGACAATCGACTGCGACATCCCTTCGTTTACCATCACTGTTGTTGCATAATCGGAGTAGTTGTCAAGCAGCAGGAGAACGCTGTGCTGCCCCACAGGAAACCCGAAAAGGACGATATTCGATACGCCGTAGTACTCCCCGTCGATATATATCTCCGCACCCTCGGGCTTTGTCGATATCGAGAGGATATCACCCACAACAGGTTCCATCTCATGATCGATGTAGGTAATTCTCCCTTCCTTTACCTCAAATATCTTCTCCCATGTCCGGTAGCCCGGCAACTCAAGCCGTATAAAATGAATGCCCGGAAAAACGTCCTGAATCACCACATTTGTCTGCAGACCGAGGTATTCGTCATTCAGATAAATTTCCGCCCCCTGGGGCTCTGATGTGACAGATATCGTACCTTTTTGTATCTGTGCATCTGCAGGTGGGACTGTCGCTGTTATGACTAGGCAAAAAAAGATGACGCACATGATTCTCATTGCAGGGGTTTTTTCCATGAAGGATACCTGTTTTTCCTATTCGGTGACAGAAATCAGCCATTTAACTGGTATTAACACTGCTTTCCCGGTCACTGAAGATGCGATATATCCCGGAATCCGGAATGAACGCTGTTGCAGATTCATTCACTATCACAAGGGTGGTGTTCACCGGAACCCATGCATATCCGGACTGGTTGTATTTCATCAGATAATATGACAATACCGGCTGGTATTCTTCATTAAAGGCTATTGTCACGTTCTGAGGTCTGGATACGGTGATCTCGTATGCACTTCCCAATCCCAGGAGGTTGCCAGGACTGTTCCCCGGCGTTGTGTTCAGCCGTGTAATGATACGCGACTCATCACCGGGAGTGATCGTAGCAGAAGGGGTTATATGCGGAATTTCCGTCGTATTCTGGCCGGGATTTATGAATCCCGGGGAGGTGGCAAAAAGAACCACGACGACTGCAAGAAGGATGAGGAAAATTCCCAGAACAGCCAGCAGGCGAACCCGGGCCTTCCTTTTCTTCTCCATATGCCCCTCATACTCACGTTCCAGGTTCTCCCTGTCGGAGTCGTTACTATCCCACCTGCCGTATTCCGACTCCAACGGGTGTTCCAACCCCTCTTTTGCCTGAGATTCATACGCAGCGGATGAAAATTCCCCCACAGGTTTGGTAACGCTACCAATGCCTTCTTCGGTCAGAAATTCACCGAAGAGACGTTGTCTTTCGGGCAGCATTTTTGTCTTGATTTTGTACTCGGAAACAAGCCGTTCTGCAAGGCTCCCGCGGGACTGTTCCTTCGACAGTTTCTGCCGGATTGCGGGATTCTGGGCAAAAATACCTATGTCCTGGTATATCTCCTCCCACTTTGAACCATCTGTCCGTTCGGTGTTCAGGTTGATCTGAACCGTTCCGGCGTACTTCTCTGTTACCAGCAGGTCAGCATCCCGGAAGGTTCTTTTTGCAACAACAATGGTAAACCCCGGAGATAAAAAGGAATGAAGCTTTGCTGTGACGGCAACAACAAAATCAACAGACATTGAGAGGTTCTCTGATACACAAACAACCTCCTTTCCAAGAAGCATTCTTCCGACAGAGTAGTTCGCAGCAGCTGAGCTCATGAGGCCTGTGATTTCCCTTTTTTGACGTTCGTTGAAGAAATCACTGTCTGATGCAAGATCACGCACCTCATACTCTATTTCTGATAGTCTTCGTTCAACGCGACCGTAAAACGCATGGATGTATGCAAGATCTATCTTTGGCGGAAGTTCCCGGTTCCATCCGACCTTCTCAAGATAGATGAACGTGTCAGGCCTTCTCCCCTTCTTCTGCACGTTCACTGCAGTTCCAAGGAGGAAAACACCGTTTTTTGTGCTTATGTACAAAGACGCTGTACTCTCGTCAAGCCTCTCTGCAAGATGGAGTACATACTCGTCATGCAGGGTGCCCGCAACAGCCTCACCATCTGTTGTGAATATTCCGTATGCATCTTTCATTCTTCAAAACCCCCCGGGATTACTGACCTTAGAGGCCGAATTTGAATATCTCCGTAAACCTCCACGGTGCAAGGGATGTCGGGGAAATCTCCTCTTCATATCCTTCCTCTGTGGGAAACGGTTCTGCTGATGCATCAACAGAGACAGCGACAAAATACATCGAGATGTCGTTCATCATGTTTACCAGATTTTTAAATACCGTGTTTGAACTAAGGATCTCAAAGAGGCTGTTTTCGATATTCAGCGCCTCTTTGGACTTTTCAGGGATGTCGGATAATTTTCCTGCATTCATCGAGTGAAGCAGGTTTCGTATCTCCTTATTCTTCCAGAAGACAAGATCTGTTTTGGTGACAACAAGGGCGTATTTTTTGTTCGACCCGAAAAATCCGAAGTACGTTTTTCCTTCGAGATCAATCAGGGTCTTCATATATCCCCCAAATTCCCGTGCAAGCTGTGCATGGCCCTTTCTGTTGTCGGTAATCTTTTCGCCGTCGATAAGAAAGATGACCTTTCCTGCCCGGAGAAAGTTACCATACATGGTCGAAATGATGACGCTTTTGGTAAATTCCGGGTCAAGGAGGTCATCAGAGTGGTGCAGTTTAATGTACTTGACAAAATCTATTGTCCCTGCACCCTTTCTGACCTCGGCCGGGGGCATACTGAGCCGTTCACTTAAAAGAGAGAGTGCCTTTCTGAAGTTGATCTCATTTAATTCATCGTAATACTCGCCTGCATAGTCCACAACCGTCCATTTGACAGGAATCAGGCCATACTTCTTTCCGGTAAGCTGGTACATCACCATCTGATACCGGTATGTCCGTGAGAGTATCTTTCCGTCGAGAATTTTTGCATACAGGCTTGATATGCGCAGATCGTCCCCTTCATCATTTGGATCGCCGGTTAAGACAACACCCTCGTTTGAGTGCCCCTTATCAAAATGCGCTGAAATGTAGCTCCACAGGCCAAGGACAAAATACGTCTTTCCTGATGATCTCGGGCCGAATATGAATATTTCTGACGCCCTCACGCCGATGGTGATCTTTATTGCAAGCCAGTAGAGAATCAGAGAAAGAACAATCCCGGCACCAAAAAAGAAGATATTTTGTGTCGCATACGCCTCACCGACTGCTGTATCCGGTGCGAAAGCTGTGCGATACATCCCATACGCAAGGAAACCGATGATGAGTGCGAAGAACAGGGTAAAGAGACCTTTGGCAATTTTTGCAAGGTTGTCATACCGGTTTGTGATGACCGTCTTTACGACAAGCACGGCACCACAAATGATACCTGCTGAGAATGTAAGAATCAGGAGATCTATGTCAGCCCATGGGGAAGAATATACGTAAAATACCGGTATTGCAGCAAATATGCCAGTGTAGATAATACCGTTTATTCTCGAATCCTCGTTGAAAATCATTCCTACGGCAATGATAAAAAAAAGACCGCATAAAAATTCAACAAGAACGGTCAGCCCAAACGACGGCGGATGAAGCTTAAAAGCGGGGGCTATGGTTGTGAATATATAAGCGACAATAATGCTCAGGGGGAGGGCTAAAAGAAGATATATTTGTCTTCTTTTATTGTTTATTATCATTCCCTGATGGCCTCTTTGATATCCTTTACGGTGTATAAATCCAGAACCCTCTTCTTTGCCTCTTCAATCTGTGCCTTGCTGCCCGATTCAAGGTCTGCTATTTCAGCTGCGTCGGTTAACAGCAGCGTTTTTTCACGGACAATATACTTCCCCTCGTGGAGATACAGGGCATGGTGCAGGATGTTATCCTTTGACTTCTCGTACTTCTCCCAGTATCCACCACCTGTGGTGAGAGGAGATATGTTGTCCAGGAAACTTGCTGCTGCAAAGAACGTCAGCGATATCTCCCAGGGTTTCGTGTAGTTATGCGAGTTTACCTTGGCGCTGTCGACCCCTTTTAAATCAAGGGATTTAACCAGATTTCGCCTGAAATCACCGGCTTTGTTGTCTATTAACTGTGAAAGCCACCGGGACGGTGACGACGCGACAAGGGCGGCTTTGTCAAAACTCCACCTCTCAGTCCCGGCACTGCCGTACCCGATGGATATATTGTTTATACCGAGTTTGTGTGCATCAACAAGCTCCTTGTACTTCCACTGCACAATGTTGTAGAGCTTTTCAATCTCGAGTTTTCCCTCATCGTCATAGTCGAGAACAGAGAGATCTGAGTCATCACGTAACAGGGAAAGAACGTTCGGGTTAATCTCCCCAAACCACGTCCGGTACATCCCCTCGATGGTTGTGTTTCCACTCTTTCTCTTCTCGTCAATGCTTCTGAGGCCGGATTCATACGCATCCAGACCTGCATTGAATTTCTTTCTTGGATCAAAGGTTGAACTTATCAGATTGTCGATTTTCTGCAAAAATTCAATCTGCTGCTGCATCATCTTCTGTGACTGAATCAGGAAGTCTATCTCGGTGTTTGTGTTTCGAATCTTTGAGGAGTATCCTTCGCGGGTGTTTACAATGCCGGTCAGTGTCTCCCTGATGCTTGTGAGAATCGATGCAGTGTCCCTTCCGGAGAAGGAGTTGATCAGTTCTGTCTTCTCTTCCGATTCAAGGTTGAACTGTGCTATAATTGGTGCAATTGTTGCCTCCCTCAACGATCCAAGCCGTGTGTCAAACTCCCGGGTAAGGAATTTGTCCTGAATGAAGACCTCGAAGGGATCGCGTATTGATATCTTTCCCGGATGCAACTGCGAAATCTTTCGAATTCTCTCCTCCTTTGTCGCCTTCTCGCTTCTGAACATCTCTGAATTGAGTTTCCGTCCCAAAAGACTGTCTGTAAAGCCCTGTTTTTTGGATATCCTGAGCATGTAGTCGTTGTAGAAGTAGAGGGAAACAGACTCCGCGAGATCCCTCAGGTATGAGAAGTCTGCTGAAGTTGCCCTCTCAAGCCTCTCAATATCTCCCTGAAGCTCTCCGAGCGGAAGGGATGCAAGCCACGCATCACGCTTGATCAGTTTTGCCTTCTTCTTATCCACCTGGTTGAGTTTTTCCTTTAATGCAAAGAGAAGTGCCGAGAACTTGTCCAGAAATGCCAGTTCAAGAATCTCTACTGAGTTCTGCCCGGCGGAAGCGGCTGTCCCGTGACCGAGTGCAACGTAATCATCGATTGGTTTTGCAAGTGCATTGACCTCTGATCGGATCAGGTCAAGCATCCCGTTCTGCTCTTTGATAATATCCTCAAGTTCCAAACGCTTCTTTTTGACCCTGACATCAGCCTCGCTTATCTCACCTCTCAGTGCCGACTCCCGGCCTGAGAGATCGCCTGATACCTTCCCAAAGTTCTCTTCACCACGTATGACGTTAACAAGAGCAATTCTCGCCGATTTTCCGTTTACCAGGAGTGTCTTTTTCTGGAGGACGGACATCTCCTCCAAAAGCTGGAGATTATTCTTGATGACTTCGTATAACTCCTGGTCCTTTGCATTTTCGTGCGGTTTGCTCTCGTTTTCAAGGGATTTTTTGAGTCTTGATACATACTCTGAGAGTTTATCAAAATCCTTCACATAAGCGATGTCCTTGAGCTCCTCCGGCATGTTGTTTGTGATCGCCGATTCGATAATGGACTGCGTCTTGAAGTTTAAGAGATCGGTTATGTCGTTCTCCCAGACTTTTTTTATCTTCTCGATCTCTTTTCGGTAGAGGTTTACGTCATCATGGGTGATCTCAGTGTCAGTCTTTGAAAATTCCTCAGGATAGAGGCTTTCATTGGTGGCCATAAAGTCGGAAACGTCTTTTAGAATCTTTGCCCTGTTCTGTCCGATTCCGGAGAGGGAATCAATTACGTCCTCAAAGCCTTTCTTCAGGGACCGCAGGTTTTCAACCGGGTATTCTATCACATGCGAATCTGCGAAGATAAAACCGGAATAGTCCTTTTTGGCATCCACAATGGCGGATATGTCAGCTGTCGGGAGATAGAAGGAGTTTATGAACATATAGGGGAATGCGGAGTCAAATTCAATGACTTCCTGCTTTCTGTCTCCCCCGTCCACATATCCTGTGGGACTTAAGGATGAGATGATGATGTAGTTGAAGAGCTTGTCGTCCTTCATATTGAGATATTCAATCTCGGAAAGGGCGATAGCAGCGTTTAACTGTTCTTTTTCCCCCTCACTTGCCGCCGGAAGCACCACAAAGAGCCAGATTTTTGACTCCTGCCCACGTTTTTCCTTGATGTAGCGGGCGAGATCGATAAACATCCCCGACCCCGTACCGCCTCCGAGGCCGACTACTAATGCAACAGGGCCATGACCCTGGAACGACGGAAACTGCTCTCCGCCCTGGGTAATTGCCTTGTAGAATACCGCCTTTGATATTGCACGTCTGCGGTGTACTCCCCCACCGAAGTCGTCTACGATGTTTTTGTCAATGCGCTTGAGCATCTGGTAGTCGAATCCGTATTCGGGATCATTCAT
>Ga0075124_10000707_pt1 | contig 15468 bp, 14 predicted proteins | sample AntAceMetag02UKS_FD_69809 | JGI IMG/M metagenome (GOLD analysis project Ga0075124, IMG submission 69809) | Saline lake microbial communities from Ace Lake, Antarctica - Antarctic Ace Lake Metagenome 02UKS | ecosystem: Environmental > Aquatic > Non-marine Saline and Alkaline > Saline | place... | reverse complement strand
GGGGAATTGCTTGTTCGGTTTAAGTCTATGGGGTATGAGCATTACGAAGTTGGAGAAAGAATTGCTCAGGTTATGATTTTGCCTTATCCTAAAGTTGAGTTTAAAGAGGTTGAGGAATTGGGTGAAACTGCGAGGGGCGAGGGTGGTTTTGGAAGTACGGATAAAGTAACATTTAAATAGGTGTTTTTCTTAATAATTACGAGATGGTAAGATTAAGTTTGGATGTAAAGAAGGGGGATTTTGTTTGGATTGGTTTTTTGATTGTTTTGGTTGGGGTTGGGTTTGTTTATGCTTATAATGCTAATTTCGAAGGAGGACAGCCGGCGGTTATGGGACATAGTGCTGATGAAATTATGGTTAATGATAGTTCTGGGAATTCAGTTAGCTTACAGAGTTTAATTAATAGTGGGGGATTTGGGTCTATTGCGGAATTTGGGAGTGTTACTTCAGAGGATAGTTTAGGAGATGCACTTGTTGCGGAGGTGGTTTATTTAGCAGGGAGTGATGGATTCTTGTGTTTTAATACTGATGATACGAATTTTATGACAGTTACGTTAAATATTGGTTCGTCAAATCCTCCTTCGCTTCAGCTTTTGAAGTCATATAATTATTATGCGGTTAAAATTCCTTTTTGTTCTCCAATTGCTAAGGACGAATATGTGGAAATATTTAAGGATGAGGGGTCTGTTATGCCCATTTATTGGAGACCGCTTGGGTCTGGTAATTTAGTTAAACAATAAGAATTATAGTTAATTTATAATCCCAATTTCTCAATCAACTTATCTTTGTCAAAGACTTCTAAGTCATCATAGGTTTGACCGGTTCCGAGGAAAAGAATTGGTTTTCAATTTTTTGATGGGAAAGATTATTAGAAAAAGGTTCGGAGAAAATTTTAGTTATTTTTAATTTTGATATTTTTTTAATTTTGGAAATATGGGAGTAATATATAATGATATATAGTTTAGTACAATAGTATTTACCTAGAAACCACCCAGTAGGTGATTTGGTGATTTAAGGTTCTTGTGGCTTCAACTCCTTTAAATTAATTATGAGATGAATCTCATAAATCTTTATAAGTTTAAATTGGGTTTTTGGGAGATGATTATTGGGATTGCGGGAATGTTGGGTGCTGGGAAAGGGACGGTGGCAGAGTATCTTGTAAAGGAAAGGGGATTTAAGCATTTGTCTGTTCGTGAGTATTTAATTGAGGAAATAAAAAGAAGGGGACTTGGGGTTAGTAGGGATAGTATGGTTTTGGTGGCGAATGATTTGAGGGAAAAATTTGGTCCGGGTTATATTGCCGAACAGCTTTATGATAGGGCTGTAAAAATTGGAGGTGATTGCGTGATTGAAAGTTTGCGTTGTGTAGGAGAAATTGATGCGTTGAGAAGAAAGGGTAATTTTGTTTTGTTTGGTGTTGATGCGGATATTGAAACGAGATATGCTCGGATTATTGAGAGAGGGTCTTCTACTGATAATGTTTCTTTCGATAAATTTGTTTTTGATGAGCAGAGGGAGTCGAATTTGACGGACCCTACGAAGGGGAATCTTAGGAGATGTGTTGATATGGCGGATCATAAGTTCAAGAATGATTGGACGATTGCGGATTTGCATGGGAAAGTCGGGGCTGTTTTGGGGAAGATAGGTTCGGGTGAGAAGAAATATGTTCGGCCGAGTTGGGATGAATATTTTATGGAGATTTGTAGAGTGGTTGCGAAAAGGGGAACTTGTGATAGGGGTCGTTCGGGTTGTGTGATTGTCAAGGATAAGCAGATTTTGGTTACGGGTTATGTTGGGTCGCCTAAGGGATTTCCGCATTGTGATGATGTTGGGCACAAGATGGAAGAGTGGACTCATGATGGTGTTGTTCGGCAGCATTGTGTTCGGACGGCACATGCAGAGCAGAATGCTATTTGTCAGGCGGCGAAGTTGGGAATCCCTATTGAAGGAGCAACTCTTTATTGTAAAATGACTCCGTGCGATATTTGTGCGAAGATGATTGTTAATTCTGGAATTAAGAGGGTTGTTTGTGAGAAGATTTATCATGCTGCTGGAAGTATGGATTTTTGGAATCAGGCAGGGATTAAGTTGGATGTTTTGGATAATTCTATCGAAGAGTATGATGGGCAGTAATTAAATTATATCTTTTATTTCTGCTATGTCATCTATGAGAAAATCTGGATTTGATTTTGCGAGGATATCTTTGGATTGGAATCCCCATGAGATGCCTTTTGTTTTTACGCCTGCTATTTTTCCTTCCTCTACGTCTCCGGAAGTGTCTCCTATATAGAAAGTGTCTTCAGGGTTTAGGTTATGTTTTTCTAGAAGGTATTTTATCTGTTTGTTTTTATTATGGGACTGGCTGATTATTTCTGTGAAAAGTTCAGATATCCCGAATTCCTTTGCTTCCGGGAGTAGCTTTAATGGAAGGTCTGAGCTTACGACAAATATTTTGTGGCCCATCTTGTGTAGGTGTTCGATTGTTTCTTTTGTTGTTGGATATGCTTTTGCTCTTTCTACTTCATGAATGAATTTTAAATATAATCTGTCTTCTTTTTCTTTTGTTAAATCTGGAAAGTGGAGGTTCCAAAATTTCATGTATGGAAGTGTAAACGTGTTTTTTATTTCGTTTTGTGTTAATGATTTTCCGCCTAACTCTTTAGCTATTAATTCATATACTTGGCAGAAGCTGTGAAAGTTGTCGCTTAATGTTCCGGACCAGTCGAAAATGAATGTTTTTGTCATAGTGTTTATGACCCCGGGGGGATTTGAACCCCCGACACCTGGATTAAAAGTCCAGTGCTCTGACCAGGCTGAGCTACGGAGTCATGTGTTTTATGAGAGATTTTGGTTTAAAAAACTATTTGTTTAATCTTGTTTAATTCTTAGTGGAATACATTTGTTTTTTTCGTATTTTGTCCCGAACTACTTTAAAATAGCAAAAAGAGAAAGATTTTTAAAGGCATTTTTGATATTTTCATTATCTAAAGGGATATTCTAAAAAGTAAAATGCACGTACTCCAACCGAAGCACGCGAAATTGAGTTCTGACGAGATTGAAAAGGTTTTGAAGGAGCATAATATTGCTTTGGCGCAGTTGCCGAAGATTTCTAAAAAGGATTCGGCGCTTCCAGAAGGATGCGAGACTGGAGATGTTGTTAAGATTTCTAGGGCTGATGAAGTGTATTACAGGGTCGTGATTTAGATGGCTGAAGTAAATTATAAACAATTTTCATGCTTTTCTTGCGAAGCTCGAAAAAAAGTAAATTGTAACAATTTTCATGCAGACATTTATTCACTGGAGGTGAAAAATGGCTGAGCATATTTTAGTTAAGAATTTTTTGAAGAATCATTCTCTTGTTGAATCTAACATTAAATCTTTTAACGATTTTCTTGATAATAGGATGCAGGAAATTGTGACGGAGCTTAGTGATGCTTTGCCGAATGAGGATTTTGAAATTAAGCTTGGTAAGATTAGAGTTGGGAAACCTAATGTGATTGAGAGTGATGGTTCTTCTAGGCCGGTTACTCCTGCTGAGATTAGACTTAGAAAATTGACTTATTCTGCGCCGATTTGGATGGAGATGAATATTAATTATGCGGGGCAGGTTGAGACTGAGGAGGTTCAGCTTGGGCGAATTCCGATTATGGTTAAAAGTAATGCTTGTAATTTGTCGGAGATGGATGAGGAAGAATTGATTAAGAATTATATTGACCCGAAGGATCATGGGGGATATTTTTTGATTAATGGTAACGAGAGGGTTATGGTTATGGCTGAGGATTTGGCTTCGAATCAGACTTTTGTTGAATGGCAGAAGACGAAGAATCGTTTGATGCTTAGATTGTTTTCTCAGCGAGGGGCTTATAAGATTCCGGTTTCTTTAGTTGAGAGTACTGATGGTATTTTGGAGAGTTCGTTTTCTAGGTTTAGGGATATTCCGGCTATTGTTTTGTTGAAGGCTTTGGGGATGACTTCTGATGCTGATATTGTTAATTTGATTGGGAAGCAGACTGATAGTTTGGTTGTTAATCTTTATGAGTATGCGGATATAGGGAATGTTAATGATGCTTTGATGTGGATTGCGGAGAAGAGTTCTTTGCAGGGGACGAATAAAGAAATGCTTGACCGGGTTAAGCAGAGAATGGATTCTTATTTTTTGCCGCACATTGGTTTGGATAAAGCTTCGAGATTGGAAAAGGCGAGGACGCTTTGTAAATTTATTAAGCAATTTTATATTGCACGAGAAAATCCTGATGCGGCTTTTACTGATAAGGATCATTATGCGAATAAGAGAGTTAGATTGTCTGGTGATTTGTTGGCGGATTTGTTTAGGGTTAATATTAATATTCTTTTGAGGGAAGTTTCTCATACTTTGCAGAAGACGGTTAAGAGGCGGAAATTTTATTCTATTAAGACGATTGCTAAGTCTACTTTATTTACACATCGTATTGAATCGGCGATTGCTACGGGTTCTTGGATTGGTGAGCGGAGTGGGGTTACGCAGAATATGGATAAGAATAATTCTTTTGCTATTATGTCTCAACTGCAGAGGGTTACTTCTACTTTGCCCGGAGAACAAGAGAATTTGGCTGCGAGAACTGTTCATCCAACACATTATGGTAGATTTTGTCCGATTGAGACGCCTGAAGGAACTGAGATTGGTTTGAGGAAGAATTTGGCTTTGCTGGCGAGAATTTCTACGAGGACTACGATGGAGCATGATGCTGTTTTGAAAGTTTTGAAGGGTGTTGGTATGAAGGAAGAAGGAGCATTGGATATTTTCTATAATGGTAGATTTGTTGGAGCTACTGATGAAGTTGAAAATTTTGTGAGGGCTGTTAGGAATGAAAGAAGGGTTGGTAATTTGCCTGTTGAAATGTCTGTGCGATTTGATAAATTTTTGGATACGGTTTTTATTAGTTCTGAGATTGGTAGAGTTATTCGACCGCTGATTATTGTTGAAAATGGTGAATCTAGATTAAAGACTGAGCATTTGGAAATGGTTAAGAACGGTTCTTTGAGTTGGGATAATTTATTTGAGAAAGGGATTTTGGAATATCTTGATGCTGCTGAGGAGGATGATTGTTATGTTTGTTTGGATGAGAAGGATTTGACCGAGGAGCATACTCATTTGGAAGTTGATAGTATGGATATTTTTGGTGTTTCGGTTTCTTTGATTCCGTTTGGAAATCATGATCCTCCGGCGCGTATGGTTAAGGGTGGTTCGAGAGCGTATAGGCAGGGTCTTGGGATTTATGCTGGGAATTTTCCGGTGAGAATTGATACGGATGTTTCTATTTTGCATTATGCGCAGAAGCCTTTGGTTAGAAGTTTTACTTATGATACTTTGAATGTTCATCCTGTGGGGCAGAATGTTGTTTTGGCGGTTATGCCCTATGAGGGTTATAATATGGAAGACGCTACTGTTTTGAACGGTGGTTCTGTTGATAGAGGATTCGGTAGGAGTTCTAGGTTTAGACCTTATATCTCGGTTGAGTTAAATTATGCGGGCGGTCTTCGGGACGAAGTTGGTGTTCCCGATAAGGATGTTTCTGGATACAGAACTGAAGAAAGTTATAATTTTTTGGAAGATGATGGTGTTGTTTATCCCGAGGCTGAAATGCGAGAGGGGCATGTTGTTATTGGTAAAATTAGTCCTCCTAAGTTTCTTAGTGAAGCTAGGGAAATTTCTATTCAGACGAAGAAAGAGAATTCTTCTTCGATTAGGCAGGAGGAAAAGGGAACTGTTGATGCTGTTTTTATGACGCATGATAAAGAGGGTAATAGGATTTTTCAGGTTAGAATGAGGGAGCAGAGGATTCCGGAGGTTGGAGATAAGTTTTCGGTTCCGCATGGACAGAAAGGTATTGTCGGTATGATTGCCCCTGAGAACGATGTTCCGTTTACGGTTGGTGGTATTAAACCGGATATTATGTTTAATCCTCATGGTATACCTTCGCGTATGACTGTTGGTTATTTGATGGATGTTTTGGCTGGGAAGGTTGCTTCTTTATCTGGTAGGGTTGTTGACGCTTCCTCTTTTTCTGGTGAGACGCTTGATAGTTTGGAGGGCAATTTGAAGAAGCTTGGATTTAGACAAAGTGGTAAGGAAGTTATGTATAATGCTATTACGGGACAGAGGATGCCGGTTAAGATTTTTATTGGTAATATGTTTTATTTGAAGTTGAAATATATGGTCGCTGATAAGTTGCATGCTCGGGCTTCGGGTAAGATTGCGTTGTTGACTCGGCAGCCTATTGAGGGTCGAAGTCGTGGTGGTGCTTTGAGACTTGGTGAAATGGAGCAGGAAGCTTTGGTGGGGCATGGGGCGTCTTTGTTGTTGAAGGAGCGTTATTCTTCTGATAAGGTTGTGATTAATATTTGTACAAAATGTGGAAGTATAGTTATCGACGACCAGATTCATAACAAGAAGGTTTGTTCGCTTTGTCATTCTAATCAGATTGAGCCGGTTGAGGTTTCGTATGCGTTTAAGTTGTTGATTGAAGAGTTGCAAGGATTACACTTATTAACTAAATTCGATTTGAAGAATAAATATGAGTAAAAATCTTCGATTTTTGCGGGGTATCGGTGTTCGGTGTTTCGGTGTTTCGGATGACTTGGTTGCTGGAGGGAGGTTGTAATATGGTGCGTCCGGTTAAGAAACAAGTTAGTGGAATGAGATTTCAGTTGCTTAGTCCGGAGCAGATTAAAAAGTTGAGTGTTGCGAAGATTGTGACGCCGGAGCTTTATGATGTTGATGGTTATCCTGTCGACGGTGGTTTAATGGATTTGAGGCTGGGAGCGATTGACCCGGGAGTTAGATGTAGGACTTGTGGTGGGCGGTTGAAGGAATGTTTGGGGCATCCTGGTATGATTGAGTTGGCTCGACCTTTGATTCATATTAAGTATTTGCCAATTATAGATTTGGTTCTTCGAAGTACGTGTGAGGCTTGTGGAAAAGTTTTGATTAAGGATGAAAAGGATTTATCTAAGGATTTAATTGGTCGAATTAAGAAGGCTAAGGATGGGAAGAAGTGTCCGCATTGTTCTATTATTCAGGAGAGGGTTAAGCTTGAGAAGCCGACGACTTTTAGAAGTGGAAGGAGAAGATTGTTTCCTTCGGAGATTAGGGAGAGATTGGTTAAGGTCAGCGATGAGGATTTGAAGATTTTGGGAATTAATGCTGAGACGTTGAGGCCGGAGTGGGCAATTTTGACTTTGTTGCTTGTGCCGTCTGTGACTGTTAGGCCGTCTATTACTTTGGAATCTGGTGAGAGATCTGAGGATGATTTGACGCATAAGTTGTCTGATATTATTAGATCTAATCAGAGGCTTTGGGAAAATTTGAATGCGGGTGCGCCTGAGGTTATTATTGAGGACCTTTGGGATTTGTTGCAGTATCATGTTACGACTTTTTTTGATAATTCGATTGCGAAGATTCCGCCTGCGAGGCATAGAAGTGGTCAGCCCTTGAAGACGATTACTGAAAGGATTAAGGGGAAGGAGGGTCGTATTAGAAAGAATTTGGCGGGTAAGAGAGTTAATTATTCTGCGCGAACGGTTATTTCTCCAGATGTTAATTTAAAGATAAATGAGGTTGGAATTCCTTTTGAGGTTGCTAAGATTTTGACGGTTGCCGAAAGGGTTACGTCTCTTAATTTGAAAAGGATGAGGAAATTGGTTGAGGCCACGGAATATCCGGCGGCTAATTATATTTTGAGAATTGATGGGAAGAGGAAAAGAATTGTTGAGGAGTTGAGGGAAGAGTTGGTCGATGAGCTTGAGCCGGGTTATACGGTTGAAAGACAGCTTGTTGACGGGGATATAGTTTTGTTTAATCGGCATCCGTCTTTGCATCGGGCTTCTTTGATGGCTCATTATGTTAGGGTTATTCCTGGGAAGACTTTTAGAATTCATCCTGCTGCTTGCGCTCCATATGGTGCGGATTTTGATGGTGATGAGATGAATGTTCACGCGCCGCAAACTGAAGAGGCTAGGGCTGAGGCTGAAATTTTGTTGGACGTTAATGCTAATTTATTTTCTCCTAAAAATAATATGAATTTTCTTGGCACTGTTAAGGACGCTGTTAGTGGTAATTTTATGTTGAGTGAAGCCGAGTTGAGTAAAGAAGACGCTACCCAGTTATTGTATGAGGCTGGCGCGGATATACCTGTTTTGAATAAAATTAATTCTGGTAAGGATATTTTTAATAAAATTTTGCCAAAAAAAATTAGTGGGTTTAAATTTGATACTACTAATTTTAAGACTGGGAAGGGAGATATTTTGAGGGTTGCTGATAAAGAGCTTGGTCGTGAGGAGGCTGTTGAATTGTTGAGAAAGGTTTTCTCTCTTGGTACGACTTTCTTATCTAGGACGGGGTTTACTCTTTCTGCGGATGATTTGGATGTTCCCGAATCTGTGAAGGAAAAGACGGCGAAGATTATTGAGAAGGCGGAGGAAAAGACGGCGAAGATTATTGAGAGTTATTATGATGAGAGTTTGGAGTTGTTGCCTGGTAAGACTGCTAAGGAAACGAGGGAGAATAAGATTTTGCAGGCTTTGAATGAGACTCGAACGGATATTGGTGATGCGGTTAAGGATGGTTTTCCTAAGGATAATTTGGCTAGTAAGATGATTGGTTCTGGTGCGGGTGGTAGTATGTTGAATATTACGCAGATGGCTTGTTCTGTTGGTCAGCAGGTTTTGCATGGTCGGAGAATTGATTTTGGTTATACGGATAGGACTTTGTCTTTTTTTAAGAAAGGTGATTTGTCTCCTAAGGCGAGGGGTTTTGTTTATAGTTCGTTGATGAAAGGGTTTAAGCCTGAGGAATTTTTCTTTGGTGCTATGACTGGTCGAGATGGTTTAATGGACGTGGCTCTTAGAACGCCTAAGTCTGGTTATTTGTATAGGAGATTGGCTAATGCTTTGCAGGATTTGATTATGGCTTATGACGGAACTGTTAGGGACGCTTCTAATAATATTGTTCAGTTTGTTTATGGTCTTGATGGTATTGATATTTCGGCTAAGCATTTGAATAAGAAAGTTGCTCCGGGTGAGGCTATTGGTGTTGTTACTGCTCAATCTTTTGGTGAGGCTTCGACTCAAATGGTTTTGAATGTGTTTCATTCTGCGGGTGTTGCGGAAATGCAGGTTACTCAGGGACTTCCTCGTATTATTGAAATTTTGGATGCTCGTAAGTTGCCCAAGACACCGTCTATGGAAATTTATTTGGATAAGAGTCATAATAATGAAAAGGATGCTAGGACTGTTGCGGAAAAGATTAAGGAAATTAAGTTGAAGGAAATTATTTCTGATATTTCGATTGATTTTGGTTCGAAGAAAATTAAGATTGGTGTTGATTCTAAGTTGTTGAAAGGTGCGCATATTTCTTTGGATAAGGCTGTTGAGGTTCTTGGAGAGAAGGGCTTTAATGTGAAGAAATTGTCTGATGGTATGGTTCTTGATATGGCTAAGGAAGATTTTAAAATTATTTATAAGACTAAGGAGAAAATTAAGGAAGTTATTTTGACTGGTGTTAAAAGGATTTCGCAGGTTTTGGTCGTTAAGAGGGAAAAGGGTTATGTTATTTTGACTGCTGGTTCTAACTTGAAGGATGTTATGGAAGTTAAGGGCGTTGATGTTGATAAGATTTTGAGTAATGATGTTTTTGAGGTTTCGCAGATTTTTGGTATCGAGGCGGCTCGGCAGTTGGTTGTGAATGAGATTACTAAGGTTATTAGTTCGCAGGGTTTGGCTGTTGATGATAAGCATGCTATGTTGGTCGCGGATACTATGACTAGTTCTGGGACGGTTAAGGGTATTACTAGGATGGGTATTATTTCTGATAAGAGTTCTATTTTGGCGAGGGCTTCTTTTGAAACGCCGGTTAAACAATTTGTTCAGGCTACTAAGACGGGAAAGAAAGATAAGTTAGCGTCGGTGATTGAGAATATTATTTTGAATCAGCCGGTTCCTGTAGGAACGGGTCTTCCGGGTCTTCTCGTCAAGGTGACGGGGTCGCTTGCCGAGAAGAAGGAGAAGAAGAAATGATAAATAAATTGTCGGAGACAAGGATAAAAAGATTGTCTTGTTTTTCCTTTGGAAAAACGCGGGATCAAAAATCCAAGGATTTTTGCTTATGAGCGTGAAAGAAATTAGCGAGGCTATTGAAAGTGGAAATGTTTTTTTTGGAATTAAGCAAGCTTTGAAGATTGGGAAAAAATCTAAGAATGTTTTTATTGCTAAAGATACTCGAGATGAGACGGTTGAAAAGCTTGAGGCTGCTGGAATTGAATTTGATGTTTTGAAATCCAAAGCGGAACTTGCTAAAGAACTAAATTTAGATTTTGAGTGCGAAGTTTTTTCTATAAAATGAGGGAGGGAAGTGTTTTGTTAGCTGAGTTGAGGAAGGTTCCAGTAAAATTAATGAATACAACTGATGGGACGGGTGCTGATAGAAATGTGTCTTGCTGTAAATTTTATTCTGCTTTTGAAGGTAGTGACGGGCATTGTTATTGTTTCCATGACGAAGTTATAGATTTAGATTCTGAGATTAAGGTTGATTATAGAAGATGTGCAGCATATAAATTTGTTAAAAATGTAATGAGGGGCTTAGAATAATATGGCTGAAATTATTGATATGCAATTAATGAGGTATATTAATTTGTTTTCTAAGACTACAGGGGTTCAGACTACGAAGGTTTTTGTTTATAATAATCAGATTGTTTTTGCTGTCCCGGGGTCTAAGGTTTCTATGGCGATTGGGAGGGGGGCAGTTAATGTTAGGAGATTGAATGAAATTTTGCGGAAGAAAATTAAAGTTATTACGATGCCGGCAATTGATGATGATGCTGGAATTGGTAAGTTTGTCGAGGAAACTGTTTCTCCTATTGAATTTACTAAGGTTGAAGTGAAGGAAGACTCGGTTGTTGTTACGGCTGGTCGTCAGAGTAAAGCGGCTTTGATCGGGCGTGGTCGGCAGAGAGAGAAAGAGTTGGCTGATGTTTTGAAGAATTTTTTTCATATAGGTAAGTTGAGGATTGCATAAAGATTTATAAACAGATTTTTCACAATTATTATAAGATGATAAGTAAATTGCTAAAGCAGAAGAGAAAGATAGTCTTGTTTTCCCTTTGGAAAAACGCGGGATCAAAAAGTCCGGAGGATTTTTGCTAATGGGTTTAATGAATGGACGGAAATTGAAGAAAGCACGGAAGAAGTTTAGAGATAACAGGTTGCCGGATAAGAAAAAGCGGCTTGGGATTAGTTTGAAGTTTGACCCGATTGGGCGGGCTTCGCAGGCGAAGGGTATCGTTACTAAGAAGATTCAGAAGGAAGCTAAGCAGCCGAACTCGGCGATGAGAAAGTGTGCTAGAATTCAATTGATTAAGAATGGAAAGGAAGTTACGGCTTTTATTCCGGGGAATTTGGCGCAGAAATTTGTTGATGAGCATGATGAGGTTTTGATTGAGAGGATTGGTGGGAAGCAGGGACGGACGAAAGGGGATTTGTCGGGTGTTAGATTTCAAATTATTAAAGTAAATGATCAGCCGCTTGACCGATTATGGTCTGGTAAGATTGAGAAGGGGAGGCGTTAAAATGCTTTGCATTTTTACGCCAGATCGCTTCGCTGTGAGATCGCTTCGCTGTGAGACCGCTGATGCTGTGAGACGATTTGGGCAAATGATTAGTGGGGGAAGGAGATGATGGCATGTATTAATGGTGGGGGAACTTTGGATGAGATGCTTGCGGTTATTGTGTTTAATATGTTGCATGGAAAGTTTCCTGATTTGGTTGGTTTTGTTGTTCGAGATGATTTGCTATATGTCTGTGAGTCTGGCGGGGTGCTTGGTGCTGCTAGAATGACTGTTTGCGATAAGAATACAGGTAGGGAATTTACAAATATGGGAAAACTTTTTCAAGAATATTGTATTAAAGAAGAACTAAAAAGAATGTATGGAGAAGAATAAAATGGAGATGGAAATAGTTATTGAGAATATTGATGTGAATAGGGTTGATTTAGAGAAAGCGGAAGGTAAGTTTCCCGAGGTGATTGGTTGGCATTATTCTGGAGTTAATGCAACTAATTTTGTTTATGTTTTTGAGTGTGATAGGGAGACCATGGAAATAAGGTATATCGGGGTTGATTCGGGCGATGGTCATGAGCTCCGTGATGGTTCTTTGCCTGAAGATCATGTTTATAGATATTCTTCTAGAGAGGAATTTGAAAAACGTGTTGCCGAGGAAAGACAAGTGTGTGAAAATTTTTGGGCATCAGAAACTTATGGCTATGGGGGGGTTGCGGCATAAAATGGTAGAAATGAAAATTTTTGGTTTGTTTGATGCTTCTGAGGTTCGAGTTGAGGACCCGGGTTTGAAGAAGGTTATTAATTTGAATGCGAAGTTGATGTTGAAATCTCATGGGCGGATTAAGTGGGACCCGACGAGGGCTAAGGTTAATGTTGTTGAGAGGCTTGTAAATTTGTTGCAGGTTCCGGGAAGTCGGGGGAAGAAGCATAGGATTATTACTAGTTGGATTACGGGGAAGCATACTCGGTGTACGAAGATTGTTATTGATGCGTTTAAAATTATTGCTGAGAAGACTGGGAAAAATCCTTTGAAGGTTTTTATTAAGGCGATTGAGAATAGTGCTCCGCGGGATGAGGTTATTGCTCTTGAGTATGGTGGTGCTAGATATCCGCAGGCTGTTGATGTTTCGCCTCGGAGAAGATTGAATTTGGTTTTGAGATATTTTGTTAATGGTTCTTATGACAAGGCTTTTAATAAGAAGGCTACGATTGTTGAGGCTTTGGCTAAGGAAATAATGTTGGCGGCTGATGGCTCTGGTGAGTCTTATGCTATCTCTAAGAAGAATGATACTGAGAAGCAAGCTGACGCCGCTCGGTAATTTTTATTCTTTCTGGTTTATACTTCGTTGCAAGAACCCTCACGTATGTTAATACGCTTCGGAACCTTGCGTCTCGTCTAAACCGCGTAAGAATTAAAATTGTTGGTGGGTTCTCGACGGTAAATTTCTTTCAGTTAACACAAATATTAAAAATATTTCATTATAAGTTTTTACGCAAACTTTTATAAACCGATTTTTCAACAATTGTTTATGGCAGTTGATATGACTAAGAAAGTTAAGGAATTACAGAAGGACCCTAAGCACATTCGGAATATTGCGATTTGTGCGCATATTGATCATGGGAAGACGACGTTTTCTGATAATCTTTTGGCTGGGGCTGGAATGATGAGTGAGGCTTTGGCGGGGAAGGCGAGGACTTTGGATTTTCATGAGGATGAGACTGAGCGAGGAATTACAATTGATTCGGCTTCGGTTTCTATGGTTCATTCTGTTGATGGTCAGGATTATTTAATTAATTTGATTGACACCCCGGGGCATGTTGATTTTGGTGGTGATGTTACTCGGGCTATGAGAGCTGTTGATGGAGCTATTGTTTTATCTTGTGCTTCCGAGGGAGTTATGCCTCAAACTGAGACCGTTCTTCGGCAGGCTTTAAAGGAACGGGTTAAACCTATTCTGTTTATTAATAAGGTTGATAGATTAATTAGGGAAGTTAAGTTGACGCCGGAGGAAATGCAGAAGAGATTTATTGATATTATTAATTCGGTAAATAAGTTGATTGCTGAAATTGCTGAGCCGGAATATAAACAGAAATGGCAGGTTAATGTTGCTGATGGTTCGGTTGCTTTTGGTTCTGCTTTTCATAATTGGGCTTTGAGTATTCCTTACATGCAGAAACATGGGATTAGTTTTAAAGAGATTATTGATGCTTACGAGGCTGGTGGTGAGGAGTATAAGTCTTTGGCAAAGAAGGCTCCTATTCATGAAGTTATTCTTTCTATGGTTGTTAATAATCATCCTGACCCGGTAACTGCTCAGGAATATAGGATTCCGAAGATTTGGCATGGTGATATTGAGAGTCAGGTTGGTAAGGATTTGAAATCTTGTAATATTGATGGAGAGGTCGCGTTTGTTCCGATTAAGATTGTTATTGATCCGCATGCTGGTGAGGTTGCTGCGGGGCGATTATTTGGTGGTAAGATTAAGCAGGGGGATGAGTTGCATATGAATATTGCTAACACGACGGTTCGGGTTCAGCAGGTTTCTATTTACAAGGGTGCGCATAGGGTTGCTTTGGATGAGGTTGTGGCTGGGAATATTGTTGGTATTGTTGGTTTGAGAGATGTTGTCGTTGGTGAAACGGTTTCTAAAAATCCGATTGAGCCATTTGAGGCAATTAGTCATTTGTTTGAACCGGTTGTTACAAAGTCTATTGCTGCAAAGAGGACCGCGGATTTGCCTAAGTTGATTGAGATTTTGAGGCAGGTTGGAAAAGAGGATCCTTCTTTGAGGATTGAGATTAATGAAGAGACTGGGGAATCTTTGATGTCGGGGATGGGCGAGTTGCATTTGGAGATTATTGAGAATAGGATTAAGACTGAGAAAGGACTTGAGATTGAAATGGGGCCGCCGATTATTGTTTATCGGGAATCTGTTGCTAAGGCGAGTAGTGAGCCTGCGGTTGGACGTTCTCCGAATAAACATAATGATTTTTTTATTACGGTTGAACCTTTGGAAGATGCTGTTGTCGAGGCTATTGCTGATGGGACTTTGCCGAAGGGAAGGATTAAGAAGAAAGATAAGGCTTTGGATGAGACATTGGTTAGTCTTGGAATTCCTCGTGATGAGGCGCAACAGTATAGAAATATTTACAAGGGTTCGGTTTTTTTGGATAGGACGAAGGGGATTGTTCAGATTGGTGAGGTTATTGAGTTGTTGCTTGATTCTTTTGAGCAAGTTATGGATGCTGGTCCTTTGGCGAGGGAGCCGTGTCATAAGATGAAGGTTTCTGTTGTTGATATGAAATTGCATGAGGACGCTATTCATAGGGGTCCTGCTCAGGTATACCCGGCTGTTAGGGATGCGATTAAGGAGGCTTTCGCTAAGGCGACTCCTGTTATTTTTGAACCTGTTCAGATTCATCAGATTGAGGCTCCTGTTTCTTTTATGGGGTCGGTTACTTCTTTGGTTTCTGGGAAGAGAGGTAGTTTGGTTGATGTTCAGCAAGATGAAACTGGAATTACGATTAGGGCGGAGTTGGCTGTTGCGGAGATGATTGGGTGGACTTCGGATTTGCGTTCGGCTACCGAGGGTAGGGGAGTTTCAAGTTTGGTTAGTCAGACTTTTAAGAGATTGCCTAGTGATATGCAGATTAAGATTATTAAGCAGATTCGGGAACGAAAAGGATTAGCCGAGAATCAGTAGGTTTAATTTCTAGCGTTTATTTCTTGGTAAAAATTTATTGTTGATATTGGACAGGGCTTAGTGATTGCAAAGATTTAAACATATATTCCCACATAATATTTTATGGTTAATATTACGATGGCGATTCCGGATGACTTGTATCGGAAGATGAAGTTGATGAAGGAGATTCGGTG
>Ga0075124_10000706_pt1 | contig 15479 bp, 9 predicted proteins | sample AntAceMetag02UKS_FD_69809 | JGI IMG/M metagenome (GOLD analysis project Ga0075124, IMG submission 69809) | Saline lake microbial communities from Ace Lake, Antarctica - Antarctic Ace Lake Metagenome 02UKS | ecosystem: Environmental > Aquatic > Non-marine Saline and Alkaline > Saline | place... | reverse complement strand
GATGAAAACAATAGAGAATAGAATTATCAAAGAATCCTCATTTCATTTGTAGTACCCAAATTTAAAACCGGTTTGTTGTTTTTCAATGACTTAGCGGTTGTTTCTCGAAAGATGGGTTAGGAATTTGTGCTGGTGATTTTGTGGAAGATAAAATTTTGCGAACGGAAGCTGTCCAGGCTGAAGGAAATAATATTCTGTTTATTGTTTCTTTGAAAGCGAAGTTTAAATCCTTTTACGGGGCTGAGAAAAATGTCTGGAGCAATGAAAATAAGGTCAGTACCGGAGAATTTCTTCACAGGGTCGATGTAGAGCAATTTTTTGCAATTAGTGATGGGATAAGTAACATCCAGTTCCGGGCTGTAATAACTTCCACAGAACTGCTTATAATTCTTCAGTCGGGGAAGATTTGAAGTTTTAAGAAAAAATTTATCTTCATTTTCTGAGATAATACGCAGGATAACAAGCTGGTGATATTCTTCAATTGTGATGAAATTAGAATTGTCGTTGACATTTACAAAGACATTATCCTGCTGCTGCAGAAATTCATCTGGATTTCCTTCAATAAGCAGGCAGTTATTCTCTGCTGTCAATGTAAGAGATTTCTCATCATCCAGGTAGATATAATTACCAGAATATTTGGCAGAATCTGGAAGTTGAGGGATCGAGTCCACGATTGAATTGTTAACAGGTTTGAATTCGGTTTCCATGTAGCTGAGCAAAGCATTAGTGAACTGATCAGGTTTGAAATTACTATGATTAGCCAGCCAGACAAAACCGCAATTCTGGTGAGGTAAATAGGAGATATGGGTAAAGAAACCAGGAACTGCTCCACCATGATCGAGGATAAAATGATCATGATAATAGCGGTTTTTGAATCCCATCAGATACGGATTAGGTTTACCATTATTGAGCAGATTAGGTTTAAACATGGTTTTGAAAATGTGAGGTTGCCACTTTTGATTGAGAATGGTATGGAGCCAGGTAGTCATATCGGGAAGATTAGAATATACCCCACCAGCACCGATCAAAGGAGGTAGCTTATCAGCAATTTTGTTTGTATTGGCAATTCGGTAATAACCTGAGGCAAGATGAGGAATAACCCGGTTATTATCTTCACAGAAAAAGGTGGAATTCATGTTCAAAGGTTCAAAGATTATCTGCCGGGCAAATTCTGTCATACTTTTGTTGGTGATCATTTCGATGATCAGTGCAACCAACGAATAGTTTGTGTTGCAGTAAGAGAAGCAATCACCGGGATTAAAGCTGAGATGCTTTTGTCTTATGAGTAGGGAGATAATAGCTTTGCGCCAGGGATATTCCTTAGTGTAACTGCCGGAGTATTCCATCATATCATACCATTCATGTATTCCGCTTGTCATATGAACGAGATGACCGATGTTGATGGGGTCGTAAACGCCAGCTGGTAATTCTGGGAAAAATTTCCTGAGAGGCTCAGAGAGTGATGTTTTATTATCCTCTATCAGGAAAGCAAGGCAGGCTGCAGTAAACTGTTTGGAAAGTGAACAAAGATAAAAGATAGTATCCTGATCAATAGTGATAGAGTGTTCCAGAGATGCACAGCCGTAATAATATGAATCAAAGAAAGATTTTTTACTAATGATAGAGATGGCAAATCCAGGTGAATTACCTTCCTGCCATTCTTTTAATAATTCTTTGATCAGCTTTTTTAATATGTCCATAAATTTTTCCTACTCTAATTTAACAGGGTAAAAAAATCAAATTAGTAAAAAAATGTAAATATTTTTTTTTATTGGCTGGGAGGTATTGATTTAGGACGGTATTTCCGGACTGACTTAAGACCGGGTAGGGGAGGTGGTAACTGCCCGTGCTCAAGTCATTTCGATGAGTACATCGCCATAACTCGATAACTTAGTTGGGATTAGAGAATTTGAAATATAAAAGCCCTGATGGATACACCGGGCTTTTATAATTTTGAGGATTCAGGTTTTAGTATTTGATCTCACGGGTGATTGTATAGTCACCGAGTTTTAGTTCAGTCCAGTTTCCGTTATCATCAAGTATGGCAGAGAAATCATAAGTCTGGGTAATAGAGATATTATAATTATGTGAGACTGGTTCGCGATATCAGCGAATAAGAACAATCAGGGGAGGACTGAAAGAAGCCCTCCCCTTTATCATTTTTTAGTGCTATAAAGCCATTTAATGCTATTTAATCAGCAGGCATTTATTAACTTCTTTTTTAGAGCCATCAATCAGCAGTTGATAAAAATAAATTCCGGAACCTACAGGGCGATTACTATCATCAAGTCCATTCCAGGTAATAGATTGCTTTAGCGTGTGTGAAGAATATTCAGTAGAATTACAGCAGTCAATGGACTTAATTTTTTGTCCTTTCACATTGAAGATTTCAATTATTGCCTTTGAAGATGATTGCGCCAGTTCGAAGCAGATAGTGGTGCAGGGATTAAACGGATTAGGGTAGTTCTGCAGGGAATAGATTTTATTGCTGCAGATTTCATTATCATGAGTGGGAACCACTGAAGAGATATCAACTTTTTGGATATAATGATTTCTTTCATATTCACCTTCAACAACCTTAATGCCTGTTGATAGATCGAGATAAAAGCAATTATCATCAAATACAATATCGTTTATAGACTCAATATTAGGGCGATCCATTAATAATTCATCAAATTCAGCGATAAGCTGTTGTCCTTGATGATTATAAACAGTATAAGAGAAATATCTATCATAGTCTGGATTAGAACTAGAAGTGAAGAAGACAAAGAGACCATTGACACGAAATGTCCTAATCCTATACACATTGGGATTATATAGTGCGAAACCAAAGCTGTTATTCTGGATAAAATTCTTATCATAATCAAATTGATGAACTTGCATGGAATCAGCGACATTATTGCCTGTCAGATAGAAGTATTCATCGTCAAAAAAAGGTGTCAGATTATAATATTGATTATTTGCATAGTAAAGCGGAGTATCCCAGATACTTATACCATCCTGCAGATAGTAAAGCGCATATTCCTCGCCTGCAGAAGGTTTGGTCTTAACCAGGCAGCGATTATCCAAACCATAAACTGATTCTAACTCACTTGAGACAGCTATCTGAAATTGATCATCACAAGAACCGTCCTCGTTAATTTTCACAGCGTAAACATTATTATTCGATTCATGGAACAGGTAATTATCATTGAATCTATAGGCACGATAAGTTTCCACAAATCCAAAATCAAGGGTAACAGGTTCATTCCAGATCAGTCCATTTTCATCAAAATACATAGCCTGCATTTCGCTGTATACCCAACTTCCCATATCAGTAGCTATGTGAAAAAGTAAGCCGTTGTAAAAGGGGGTAATGCCGATATGGTTATGGTATCCATCATTAATAATAAATTCTCCGGAATTTGACCATAATGGATTACCTGCAAAATCATAGGCAGCGATAGATACTGTATCCGGCAAATCTATATGATCATTGATATCAAAGAAGTAATACACATCATTCCAATAGTAGTAATAATTGCAATTATTTATATTTATAAGTGTTTCTCCATTAACATCAAGCAGGGTTTCTCCGCTATCATCGATGATCTGTGTCATAGTGGAATTGCGTGAATGTGAAAACCAATGTGCAAACAGCTCATCATCTCGCTTGACCAGCGTGGGTTGAGTATAATCATTTTCAACTAATCTGATTTCCTGCCATGAGGAGACGTTGTCAGATTTTCTGATAGTAGAAATAGACTCGTGATCGGACCCAATCTTTCCTGTTATTGTATAGCCATTATTTAAATAGTACTTATCATCCAGAGAGATAGCCTGGATGTTTTCGGGAAGATAGAAAATGGGATCACTAACCCCAGCAGCACTAAGTTCAAGAATATAATTTTCATATCCATTATTATGGGTATTTGTAAGAGAGATAAAATCCTGTTCCTGATCGTAAACTTTCAAATTATTGCTATTTGCAGTATCAATGATGATTTCAGAGCTGATATTACCTTGAAAATCGCATTTGAGAAGTTTTAAGCCATTATTTTGGAGAGAGCTAAGGCAGTGAAAATAGTCATCTCCAGCCAGTAGATAATGATAATAATAATCTCCCAGACTGGTGATAATTATTGGTTCAGTGCCGGAAGCTGAATTACCATTTATATCGAATATCCACATCTTTAGCTCATCATTATCGGTATCATTAAAAATCACATAAAAGTTATCATTCATGAATTTGCAAGTGGTAGAATTTTGAGTAGAATATGCGGGAGAAGTAAAAAGAGGATTGCCATCTTCATCAAATTTCATGAAATAAATACTTCCGTTAAGATTGATCAGAACACGAAGTTGATCATCAATGAATTGGGTGCAAAGGAAAGGATAGTCTTGCACCGGCTCTGGAAGGGGCGTGAGAGCAAGGTCATCCCAGATTACATTTCCCTGACCATCAATACAAGTACCAGCTAAATAATAAGTAGATTCAATAGAGGTAATCCTTAAATTAAGAGCACCACCATTTTCCAGGGAGCGAAATTCCTCATAATACTCTGGATTATACTCAATACTCCAAAGAATGGAACCATTATTATCAATTTTATATAGCACATTGTTTTCTTGGGCATGTAAGTAAACCTGCGCAAAAAAAGCACCTGCTTGAGAACTTACCAGGTTACGCTCGATCATAAATTCATTGCTTTCTTCAATTGTGATAGGATCTGCCCAGAGTAGATTTCCCTGAAAATCTGTTTTCTGCAGCTTGAACTTGCGTAATTCCGCATCTACTTCTGTCCAGCAGATAAAAATATCGTTATTATCAGTTACAACTGAATACGATTGATAGATAAAATTACCTTCGTAAAGAGGAGTGCCGTTATCCCAGCAGACTTCGGCATACAGTGTGACAGCGAGTAATAAAAAGAGGAAAACTAACGTATTCTTATTCATAATAACTCCAATGACCGTTATCGCAATAATAATCCTTGATATAAATATGTGTTCTTTCGCATATATATTCACAAACAACCAATTTCGTGAAGCTTTAAACAAATAGGTATTTAAGTATTTTTTTTGTCAATAAAATAATGATATAATCATGCATTTCCCCGAAATTGAAATATTCTACTGACTTTAAAAAATACCCTTCAGGGTGTAATGTAATTCGATTAAATTGCATGATGTAACATGTTCTAATTCAATTATTTATAATATAAAATTCAAAGAAAAGCAAGGGATGCCTGATTTCAGTTCTGTCCAGTTGACTTTGTCACCAATTGTAGTGGAGAAATAATAGTTTTACGTAAGTTCAATATTATAGTCATCTTTGCTAATTTGGTTTTTCTGCTCATATCCTGGAAACAGAAGGAAATAAAATAGGTCTCTGGTCAAAAAAATGATCAGGACGTAATAAAAAGCAAAAGCCCGGAAATTCCGGGCTTTTTGCTTTTATAAGTTTAATTATTAACTATCCAGTTGACCAGACCCTTTGCCTGGAAGATTTCCAGCAGAGCAGGGGGAAGTGGTGGGAAGGGGAAGTCTTTTCCAGCAATTGTTACCAGTCCTTTTTCCAGATCGACATTGACTGTGTCACCGGGATTATAGGCATCAACCACTTCTGGCAGAACGATAATCGGTAAACCTTGATTAACTGATGAACGGTAGAAAATGCGGTTAACTGATTTCACGATGACAGCTTTCACTCCGGCATGGGCAAGCCCTACTGCTGGATGCTCACGGGATGAGCCGCAGCCAAAGTTTTCTCCAGCTATCAACACATCATCGGACTTCACATTCTTTTTGAAATTAGGATCGAAATCTATGAAGAGATAAGGCATGATAGATTCTGGGTCTGAGCTGAGAACTTTGTAGGTAAGATTACCGGCAAACATCTGGTCAGTATTCAAATTATCCACGTCAGCATAATTCCAGGTATTATCTAATCTGCGATTATCTGTTTCTGCTATTGTTACTGTGTCTGATTGTTCATGCTGATAAGGGAATTTATCATTAGCTTTAAATCTACGAGGGTCCGTAATTGCACCCTTTAAAGCTGAATACGCCACTGCTGCTGGTGAAGCCAGATAGACAAAGGCATTTTTATTACCCATGCGTCCCAGGAAATTACGGTTAGCAGTTGATAATATATTATAACCATCAGCAGGAATTCCCTGTCCGGTTCCCAGGCAGGGACCGCAGGAAGAGCTGAGAATTACAGCGCCAGCATTCATCATTTTGGTGATAAGTCCTTCTTCCATAGCCTGAAGATATATTTCCTTTGATGCAGGGCAAACCAGGAGTTGGAAGCCTTCCGGAATCTTTTTGCCATCCAGTATCTGGGCAGCAATACGCATATCTTCCAGGCGACCATTTGTACAGGTGCCTATGAGTGCCTGATGAATAGGAGTGCATTCCACTTCTGAAAGAGCTTTTACGTTATCCACGTGATGAGGGCAGGCAACCAGCGGGAATATCTCGCTGAGATTAATATCAATTTCCTGAATATATTTAGCATCAGGATCAGCCCAGGTGCCATTTTCGATAGTCTCTACTCCCAGAAAGTCAGCTAACACTTTGTCTGGCGGGAAAACAGCATTTTTTGCACCCATCTCAGAAGCCAGGTTAGCCAGGGTCATTCTCTGGGAGATAGTGAGGGTTTTCACACCTTCACCATGATATTCTATTGAACAGTAATTTGCTCCGGCAGAGCCAATCATACCGATTATCCACAGCGAAATATCTTTGGCAAAAACGCCTTTTAAAAGTGAACCGCTGAGATTAATCTTAATTGAATCCGGTATGCGAAACCAGGTTTCACCACGTTTCCAGAGACCGGCTGATTCAGTTCTATCAATCCCGGCAGACATGGTATTAAAAGCTCCGGCAGTACAGGTATGACTATCAGAGCCCACAATTATCATTCCAGGTTTGGCATGATAGCTCATCACCTGATGACAAATGCCATCACCAACATCATGAAATTTCTTAATACCCTGTACTTTTACAAAGTCACGGATTGCCTGATACTGATTAGCAAGTTTATCCGTAGTAGGTGGAGCATTGTGATCCAGCACAACCAGAAGCTGGTCAGGATCAGCAACCTTAGTTCCGCCCATCTTTTTGAAGGTATTTGCTATGCTGGCAGTATTATCGTGTGTGAGCACCAGATCCGGTTTGGCAAATACTATTGAACCCGTCTGGGCACCAAATATTTTTTCTACATAAGTCTTTCCCATAATTTCTCCTTCCTTTATCCGAAGATTCCACCTTTATGGTAGATTTCTATTTGCACATCAGAGAATGGTTCTGCCTGAATACTATTATTATTTCTTGTATTAGTGATCTTACCACTGGTAAAATCTACTTTGATCATATCGCCATCTTTGAGATCAAGTATAGCGATATCATTATATGTCATGATCGGGAAGGCAGCATTAATGGCATTACGCTCATAAATAGCACCAAATGATTCAGCTATAATTGCCTGAACTCCCAGTGATTTAAAGCAATCCACCGCCTGCTGTCTGCTGCTGCCGGAACCAAAATTCTTTTGCACAACAACAATATCACCAGGTTTAGATTTTTTAGCAAAATCTTCATACCCAGCCAGATTATCAAAGGTATATTGTCCCATTTCAGCCAGATCAGTAATTGTGAGGTAGCGATTATGGAAGATCATATCAGTATCAATATTATCTTCTTTGATGAACCAGACACGTCCTTCTATTTGTTCGGGTTTAGCGGTTTTCTTCTCTGTATCATGAGTTGTCTTTGCTTGATTCTTAGCGGCAGTTTGAGTAAATAATGCCGGATGATCAGGAATATTGTCTGGAGTTGTGATATATCCAGCAACAGCAGAAGCTGCCACCGTGGCTGGAGATGCCAGATATACGCTTCCTTTCCCCTGCTTGCCAGGGAAATTACGGTTTCCAGTAGAGATAGTGATCTCACCTTTTCCGTTTTGACCGATTTGTCCGGCAGCACAACCGGCACAGCCAGCGTTACCCACCAGAGCTTCCGCATCTTTAAATATCTTGATCAAACCTTCCTGAAGTGCCTGATTCCAGACATCATCTGTGGATGGAACGATTTTTAGTACTACGCCAGGAGCTACTTTTTTACCTTTCAGAATTGCAGCAGCTTCCCGCAGATCTTCAATTCTGCCATTTGTGCAACTGCCAATGAAGGCACTATCTATTTTTACTTTATTCAGTGATTTTACAGAAATCGTGTCATGTGGCTTACCAGGCTGTGATGTACGAGGTACAAAAATACTGAAATCCAGCTCCAAAACCTGATCATAATGAGCATCTTTATCTGCTTCCACCAGTTCCAGTTCACGTCCGGACATTTTAGATGAAAACTTCATAATTTTTTCATTAGGTGTGAAGAGAATCGCAATGCAGCCCATTTCTGTAGCCATGCTGGAAATTGTGATGCGTTCATCCAGAGTAAGTTTGTCAATATCTTCACCATAAATTTCCACTGCATAGCCTAAAAGTGTATTTGCCCCAAATTCTGCCAGCAGATTAAGAGCAATATCCTTTGCTGCGATATTGGCTGGACGCTTGCCATTAATACTCAATTTCACTGATTTAGGAACCTTGAACCAGACTTTGCCATTTGCCCAGGCTGCAGCAATATCCTTATCACCCATACCTTGACCAAAAGCACCTACGGCACCCATAATATTGGCATGAGAATCTGTGCTGATTGCTGTGGAACCAGAATAAGCATAACCCTTATCCATCAGAATATGAGTCCCTATTCCGCTATTAATATCAAATAACTTAAGTCCCTGCTCACGAGCATATACACGGCATATCTGCTGATTAACAGCATATTTCTGATCGCTGCCGCCCGGATTGCAGTCAAAGGTGAACATTGTTAAGCTTTTATCAGCTAATGTCAGGTTATTATCCTGCATGTTTTTTACTACATTAGCTCCGCCAAAATCACGTGCTACTCGGGCATCTATAAATATATCTACAATATCACCTGGTTTCACAGTTTCTTTATCACTATGATTTACCAGGATTTTTTCTATAAGGGTTCTACCCATGAAGTCCTCCTAAACCTGCAATCTGCTTTTAAAGGGTAAAAAGGTCATAAAATCTGCGTGATGGACGACATAAGCTTCAGTGGTGCGCTTGATCATATCACCTTCACCAGCATGTGCTGCAATAATATGAGATACTGGAGCAGGAATTCCACATTCCTCTGCCAGTGACACTCCACTAAAGGGATGACGCAGGTATTTACCATAAGAGCCCTGCACCGCTTTGCCATTTTCATCCAGGACATATTCCACCAGCTTGCCCACGTCACAAAGAATGGCACCAGCGATCAGTACATCCATATCAACCGGTAATTCACCATGATAGGAATTATTTACTATTTCACCAGCTTGACGTGCAATATGAACCACGCTGCGTTTGTGATCCATAAAAGTAACTTTCAGGTCTGGTCCGCAGAGCAGAGTGAAAGGAATCCGCATCAGGTCTTCAGCCGTGAGTACGCTTCTTTCTAAAGCAATTTCCCAGGTTTTTTCTGTCTGGGCACGCAATTGCTTATCCTGTATCCATTCCAGTTCGGGCCATAATTCCTTTACTGTCATTATTCCTCCCTTGTAACTAAAAAGCTGCTATGATAGCATCAGTCATCTGCGCGGTACTGGCTGCGCCTTTTGTAACAACATCGGGCTTGCCACTCATTTTCATCATGTCATAAGTGCGAACTTTGCCATCTTCCACTACTTTGGAAACTGCTTTTCTGATCTTAATAGCCTTTTCTGTCTCACCAATGTGATCCAGCATCATGCAGGCAGAAAGTATCATGGCAATAGGAGATACAATAGAAACATCATAATCAGCATACTTGGGAGCAGAACCATGAGTCGGTTCAAAGATAGCCACTTTTTCGCCAATATTGGCGCTGCAGGCAAATCCCAATCCGCCAGTTAAACCGGCAAAACCATCAGAAACTATGTCACCAAACATATTTCCGGCAATGATCACACCATAAGTTTCTGGATTCTTAGTCATCCACATCATCTGGGCATCTATATTAGTATAATTAAAAGTGATTTCTGGATATTTCTTTTCTAATTCACGACAGATAGCCAGCATCATGCCAGAAGTTTCGCGGATTACATTTGGTTTCTCGCAAAGCGTAACTTTCTTATATCCAAATTCTTTGGCATATTCAAAAGCCTGTTCGCAGATACGCTGAGAATACTTCTTAGTGAAAATACGGGTACTGATCGCCAGTTCTTCGCGGGGGCACCAGCCAAAATTTTTCACGAATTTAGGATGTGTCATCAAGCCTTCATACACCTTATCAGGAGGATTTGTCCATTCCACACCACCATAAAGACCTTCAGTATTTTGACGGAAAATAACCACATCCACTTCAGGTTCTTCGATTTTATCTCCAGCACCACGCCGGATAAAGTTCAAAGGGTTACCCTTAAATGTTTTGCATGGTCTCTGGCAGATATCAAGCAGAAAATGTTGACGCAAACCCACGATAGGGCTGTAATACACAAATCCTTTATCGCGCATAGCTGGGCTTAATTCTTTGGCGGCTTCAGATTTTGGCTTGCTGGTGATAGCGCCAAAAAGACTGATGCCATGTTCTTCTAATAAATCCAAAGTTCTCTGGGGAAGTGGATTTCCTTCTTTACACCAGAATTCCCAGCCTATATCGGCATGAACATATTCTGCTTCAAATCCTACTGCTTCCAAAACGCGAATCGCTTCTGGTAATACTGTCTTGCCTATGCCATCTCCGGGCATTGTTACAACGGTTCTTTTAGCCATTGTTTCCTCCATGTTTTTATTTAGTTTTTACTTTTCTTACGCTATCTATCACTGTGCCATCTACCCATTTGATAATGGCAACTATATCGTCTTCCAGTTCCGGTTTAGCAGGTTTTCCGCAGATAGCTTCTGCCTCTGCTTTGAGTTGCTGAATTGTTTTGATTGGCAATCCGGAATGCTTTGTTTTATCTATCAAATCCTTTCTCAGAGGATTTATGGCAATACCACGCTCAGTAACTATCACATCCACCATACTGCCTGGTCCCACTATAGTAGTTACTTCATCGAGTATAACAGGCATTCGGTTGCGGAAAAGAGGAATAGGTAAAATTGTGCATTTGGCAAATAGACAATTCTGCCAGCCCCCAATACCATGCAGCAGCAAACCATCAGAATGTGTTACCACATTGCCATTAAAATTCACATCCACTTCTGTGGCTCCCAAAACCACCAAATCCATCATGGTTAGATAAAATCCTTTGCTATGATAATCATAAGTGTGAAATACTGAAATTGCGTAATGATTGTCATTCTTGTCCATTGATTCCACAGCATTATGATCAAAGGTCTGTCCATCTAACATATATTCTAAAGAACCTTCTTCCAGCATCTTTGTGCTGTATTTGGTGGTTCCGCCAATTGACCAGCGAGCTCGCCAGCCCTTTCTCTTTAATATTTCATGTATATAAATTCCAATAGAAAGTGAAGTTCCACCAGCTCCTGCCTGAAAACAAAAACCATCATAGATCAGTCCCGCTGCTTCACAGAATTTTGCAGTGAGTTCTGCTATCAAAAGCCTGTCAGGACTTTTAGTGATCTGAGTAGTTCCACTTACTATCATTTCAGGGATCCCGATTTTATCTATTTTCACCACATAATCAATATAATTACCATAAAGCTGCATGGGAATGCAGGGGAATGGCACCAGATTATCTGTTACCACAATAGATTTATGAGCATACTGACTATCTGCCAGACCAAAACCAAGTCCACCGCAGGCAGAAGGTCCATGCAAACCATTACAGTTACCAAAGGCATCTGCTTCCGGTGCTGCCAGCACGGCAATATCAATTACCACTTCACCATCTTCCACAGCCTGATAGCGTCCACCATGAGACCTGAGGATTGCTGTTCCCCGCATTTTGCCTTCTGAGCAATATCTGCCCAAAGGTCCATTCATACTGCCTTCTATGTGGTGTATTGTGCCATCATCCAAATATTTCATGATCTCTGCGTGACAGGGAAATGAAGCAGAAGGATACCACACCAGATCTTTGATCTTCATCTCACTGGCGATTTTGAAAACCTCATTCGCCACCAGGTCGCCATTACGCAAATGATGATGAGTACTAACCACCATACCATCTTTCAGTCCGGCTGCCTGCAAAGCTTCCTTTAGGCTGGGAACCAATTTATTTCCATCAGCAGGATAATCTTTTGAGCATACTATAGGAGGACCATAACGGTTTCCTTCTGGTCTATATTTACCATTACCCAAAAAAGGAACCTGTTTTTTCCCATTCACTTCAGTAGGAACAATTCGTCCCACGGCATTTTTTACTAATTCAGCTGCCATCTTTAGTCCTCCTTCAGAAATTCATCACGCCAGTTTGCGTCAATCTTATGAAGCTTTAGTGCGATATCTATTGTTCGCTGAGCACGTTTTACTACTGGTGGATCTATCATCTTAGAACCTAATGATACTACCCCCAATCCCTGTTCCTCTACAATTATAAAGGCATTCACTATTTTCTTTGCTTTGGCAATTTCATTTTCATCTGGAGCAAAATTTTTATGAATTACAGGTATCTGCCGAGGATGAATGCAGCCCATACCATCAAAACCGAGTTGTTTGGACTTCTGCACATTTGTTGCCAGTGCTTCCATATCTGAAACATCACTAAACACGCTGTCAATGGGTTGAATTCCTGCTGCTCTGGCGGTATTGACTACCTGACATCTGGCAAAAAATGTCTCATTCCCTTCCAAGGTACGCTGTGTGCCCAGATCTGCAGTATAATCTTCCAGTCCTATTGCCATTCCAACTATATAGGGAGAAGCAGTTGCTATTTCATAGGCTTTTATTACACCCAAAGCACTTTCAATAATTGGCATCAGCCATATGGGATGCTTAAGATTGTGTTTATCTTTCATTTCGCCTATCACTTCTTCCAGAACTCCAATCTGTTCGGGATCTTCACATTTAGGTATCAGTATCAGATTTACGTTATGAGGTAACAAATATTTTAGATCTTCAAGCCCTGCAGGGATCTGATTTATCCTTACCATCCGTTCTGCCCCATAAAAATCAAGAGCTCTTAGAGTATTTCGCACTAGGAAGCGGGTTTCATATTTTTTTGCAGGAGCAACAGAATCTTCCAGATCGAGAATAACCCCGTCTGGTTTATGAAGTCCGGCATTAATAGCCAGTTTAGGTGTATTACCCGGCAGATAGAGCCTGCTTCTGCGATAGCGGTCTTTTTTTGTGCCATACAAATTTTGTGTCAGCATTTCTGGCAGATATTCTTTATCAGTATCGATAATTTTTCTAATTGTTGCTTCCAGACGTGCCTGAATTACAAAATTCAAAGCACCACTGTCTTCCACTTCCAGCTTACAATTTTTGATATTATAAAATTTAAGAACTTTCAGGCATTCCTGACGGATATTTTCGCCATAAAGTACTTCCACTTTGCTTTTAAGATTGATCTCGATACCCCCGGATTTAGTAAGTTCCAAAGATACAAAACAATCGCTGCGGACTGATTTTCCTGAGTTACCGGCAGTTGCTTTTCCTGTCACAATCTACCTCCTTTTATCTATTTAAAAATTCTTTTAAGTATTGATAATTATCTTCAAGTTTGCCCTGATGAGTAATACAGGCAGGCTTTATCTCTTCTGGCAGAGTAGAATCTGCTATTGATCTTTCGTAATCATTATTAAGCATGGCAGGTACAAATGGTTCCAGAACAGAATTAAAGAAATCTGATGCTTCTCGCGGGAATTCGCAGGGAAGATTATCTATGGCACATATCGCAAAACCGTTTCCCTTGAAACCGTCTGTAAGTTCATCTGTGGCTGGATTATAAATAAAAACCGGATTATCTGGCATTGTTACCTTACGGGTTGCTTCAATCGAACCCTCAATATCACAGGTGATATCTCCAATCATAACAAGTTTAGGCTGTTCGCTCTGTAATTTGCCCAATTCACTGTTTTTCAGAAATACCGGATAGCCGGATGCCCAGTAAATTCCACTCATATACATCGTGCAATAGGGCAGATACTGCTCCATCTTAGATTTGTATTGATTGCCATTCACAAAATAATCACTTAACTCAAATACAGTTCCGTCTTTTCGTTCAACCAGATGCTCTTCCTTGAAGATAGAGAGATACATCTCATCAGATCTATGGTTTATTTCCAGTCCAGCTAATGCCGATGGTTCAACCTGGTGTATTGGAAAAGCTGCTAATATTTCCTGACAACCTGTAGATACATTACCATATCCCAGCAGACAAATATTAAAGGGACATATTTCCGCTGGCAATCCATCTCTTTTGATTTCTTCACCAATTTCTTTTAATTCTACCAGGCACTGCTGCAGTGAGTCATATTGATAGCTCTGCTTTACTTTCAAAAAAGGTGTTTTGATGCCATATTCCTGCAAGTAACGCTGTCCCGCTGCCCATAATGCATCAACCATGCCGGCATTACCTGCAAACTTGCCAAAAAATACCAGCCGTCTGCCTTTCTCATCAATGATCTTCTCATAATCTAACAAAGTACTCTTACTATCCAGAAAGTACTGTAGAAGCGGCATATTATAATCCTGCCCCTTGATAGTGTGTGAAAAAAACAGATGAGGCTTGCCTGGTATAAGGCTTTCGATTGGTATTTCCTTCACTCCCACGATTATATCGCAATTACTAAGGTCGTCATGTAATTCAGCCCCGGCAACACGATATTCTTCATCTCGATAAATCCTGGTCTTAGAAGGCTGAACCACCACCTGATAACCTTTATCCACCAGCCTTTTTACAGATTTCGGATTCATCGGCACCCGGCGTTCCCAGCGATTCTTAGTCTCTTTCATTATCCCTAATCTTTTCATTACTACCTCTTTTTTATATTTTTTAATTATTAATTATAGAAACCTTTGCCGAAACAAAGGTCAGTTAATAGGTCACTTAATGATCTTCGGTTTAGCGAGATTCAATTTTTGCCCTGTTTATCTCCAACCAACCATGGCACTTTTCTGTAGTTTTGAAATAGTTAGTCAAGTATAATCACAAAATATTGTTCTTTTTTTTTAAATTTAATTGTGATATTCAATTTCGTCAGACGGCGTTACTTAAAATATAGATAAAAAAGAAAGGTTCACTGTGAAGTGAACCTTTCATTAACCCGATCCTGTTAGATAATCTAAGCAGGTTGATTATTGTTGATTAATAACGATTACGCCTTGGTGGGCGTTCTTCTCTTGGCTTTGCCTGGTTTACTCTCAGGTTGCGTCCCAGAAGGGGGGTGCCATCTAAACCAGTAATAGCTTGTTCTGCAGCGGTATCATCAGGCATTTCTACGAATCCAAAACCTTTTGATCTTCCTGTTTCTCTGTCAATGATAACATTAACTGAAGCTACTTCGCCAAAATTGCCGAAAGCTTCTTTC
>Ga0075124_10000704_pt1 | contig 15486 bp, 18 predicted proteins | sample AntAceMetag02UKS_FD_69809 | JGI IMG/M metagenome (GOLD analysis project Ga0075124, IMG submission 69809) | Saline lake microbial communities from Ace Lake, Antarctica - Antarctic Ace Lake Metagenome 02UKS | ecosystem: Environmental > Aquatic > Non-marine Saline and Alkaline > Saline | place... | reverse complement strand
TAATTCAAGTGTTAGCTGATTAGCCCGTGGGTCTGGAGCGCTGTTCTGAGATTTTCGTATCAATCCCTTAGAGCCTCGTACGCTACCCTTAGTGCATTCAGGTCTGTTAGCTGAGCGTACGGCGTCCCCGCCTGAGCGTTATTTATTCCTGTAAATGGTGTTGACTCATCGTCTCAAGTATACGCGGCTGTCTGTCTTAACCCGACCACTTTAGTATTAGATACTCTGTACTCTGTCGCAGCGTTAATTATCGGTGCCCCGAATATCTGGGTAGCTGTCGTATATGAGAGCGCTGTATATGAGGTCAACCCTCAAGCGTTCCCTACCGCTATCTTACCTGTTACTACTGATCAACCTATCGTTCATAGTAGCCCCCAATCACTAACAGCGTTTGTTCCTGTCGATATATATGATTTCCCACCAACTATATCTACCCATATCCATCCAGTCTGTGGTGGGACAACATTAGGTACATATGTTCTAACAACAACAGCTGTAACGTTTTTCACCTGCTGGATAGCGTCTAGTTTAGAGGTATTGAACCCGAAAATCTGCTCATTCATAAGCTTCTCCATCTCTTTCTCTATCACTGTCGGGTCTATCCTCATAGTTCAATAAATTATTTATAAATCTTCCTTCTCTTAATTATCTTCTTTTTCCCTTTCGCGTATTCAGGGGTTTTGTCTTTCTCTTTACTCCAGTTCTGGACCCTAATCCTAATCTTAGGGAGTTTGATCTTTTTAGGAGCGAATCTCTTAAATGTTTTCATGTGTTATCGTTAACTACTAAAAACTATTTCCAGATATCTTTACTTCTTTGGTCCCAGATGTTACCCTGATCCCATATATCTTTAGATTTGGTATCTTTGTTCAACCGTTGATATAATAGGTCCCCGAATAACGGCATATTCCTTAATATACTAACTTTCTTCAAATTGATCTCTTCTCATTTCAATGTCTGTGTCACTAGATAGCTTATAGATTCTACCATCTTAGAGAATATAGCTAACGATGGCGGTACGATGAACTGTTGTGATAGCTCTTCTACTCTGGTAGTGTTATACGCTATCGGTCCGAAATCGTATGTGCTTAACCCTATGATCGATAAGAACGAATCAGCCATCAATTTAGTTCGTGGTCTGTTTTTCCCTTTGAAGAAATCTTTGATCTCTCTCTGGGTGTACCCGAACGCTGTCAATAACATAGCAAGTTTCACCATATTTTTAGCTCCCTTAACTCTATGTCTCGCTTTCTCAGCTTTATTTGTAGTAGCGTCAGCTTTCTTGAACTCTTTCCTACCTTCGTTTATCAGCCCATCGAGTGCCGAGATATTGAACGTCTTTAATTGGAACAACATCCTCTCTCGTCCGTTCGCTGTCAGATATAGCGGTGACATCCTACCTTCGTATATCGGTTGATATTTACCTACCTTCTTCCATAGGATCTGTGATATATCGTCTCCCATAAGTTTCTTTATCTCGTCTGAATAGAATTTATTCCTCTGTTTCTTTGATAGTTTCTTACCTCATTCAGTCAACATTTCTGGCGCGTTATGTAGGATATTATAAACAGTCTGTAACCTTTTAATGATATCAGGCGCTTTCGCTTCTAACCCGCTCTCCCCTAACTCAGCCATGATTTTAGCTGGATCGTTTACTGATCGTTCAGCTAGGTTATATAGGGTAGCGTTTATCATCACCTCTTTACCGAACCTATCGACGCTAGTAAACCCTACCAACTTCAACAACTTATCTAGCCGTTTCCTGCTGAGTTTATTATCGATCATATCGATATTATATGACAAGATTCCTACATCTTCCATCTTTATCCATTTCTTGTTCACCATAGCTTTCAATGTCATCATCGCCCCGTTCTCGTAGATAGGGAACGCTAGATCACCGAACTGTGTGAGTGTCGCTAACGGGTTCGCTAATGTAGCTAGATATGTAGCGTTCTTTAATCTCGATACAGTAGCGCTTGTAGCTGAATGGTCTAGTCTAGCTTTCAGGAGTTTCTTCAACCTCATCTGCTCTTTGATATCTAGCCCGTTTTTCTCTCCAAGCTCTAATACCGCTGCACCTAGACTATCCTCCATTATATCCATATTCTTGTTATCTCATCCGAACATCTCTTTGAAATATATAGATGTTGGTACATTCTTGATATACATCAACAACGAATCCATCGGGTCGTGATAGTATTGAGCTAGGTCTTTATTCATCACATTCAGTTTCCTTTTCTTGAACGTGTTAGATCATACGTTGATATTCTCGGTAGAGAACCCTCTCATCATACTATTAGCTATCCTTACTTTCTCTTCGAAAGGTAGATCCTCGCCATTCAAGTTAAGTTTAGCAGCCCTCTCTATGATAGCTCTTTGTATCTGTGTGAAATTCTCTGTCCCTACCCGTTCCTCGATAGCTTTGAATAGCCCGATAGAATCTCTTATCTTTGTCGGTCGGTACGCTTTTATCTCTGATAAATCGAACCCTACTTTCTTTGCTAACGCTAATCAATCTCTAAACACCTTAGCTCTGATAAACTCTATCTGTTTCTCTAGCCCTGGATATTTCTTCGATAAAGTCCTTATAGTTCTTAACCCTATATCGTCAGCGTTTGCTAACGCGATAGTGAGATTATCTCGGTCTTTTTTATTCTTTTTAACTTCCGCTAGAATCTTTATCCCAGGAGTAGCAAATTCTGCTCGTCTTTGGCTTTTGTTGTTCAACTTAAATTCTGTTCTCTCGTATATCTTGAATATCTCTGGTGATATATCTCTTATCTGGGTAGCTAGCGGTTGTGCGATCCATTTAGCTTTAGAGATTATACTATTAGCTTCATCGGCGGTAGATCTAGGGGCCTGGATATCTCATTCATATGCTTTGATTCATTCTAGCCCTGCTGTATTTCATTCGAAATATAATAACGGGAAAAGCTTAGATATAGCCGTCTCTTTCACTAACGGGTATGCCTGTCTAGGCGTCTCTTTGAATTTTTCCCTTAACAGTTTCTTCTTCTTGCGTTCGGTTTTCTTTAGGTCTTTAGCTACTAGCTCCTGAAACTGTGCTGTACTTATCCCTTTAAGTCTAGCGCGTTCTTTATCTGATACCTTGATCTCACCTGCTTTAGGTTTCGCTGCCTGTGCTTTAGTTATCTTCGCTCACTCTTTCTGGATTAGTTTGATAGCCTCTTTCCCTGAAACTATTCTAGTGATCAATTTCTTTTTAGGTGCTACCCCTTTCTGTTGTTTTTTATAATTCCTCCATAGCTCTGTATAATTCTTTTGTCATTTCCATGATAATGCGTCATATTCGTTCGCTGTCAGTTTCATAGGTTGTTCAAGTTTCTTTTGCCCGATCCCTTTCTCTAAAGATTCTTTTTTTAGTTTAGCGTCTTTAAGGATCAACTCTCCAGCGTTCCTAGCTTGCCCAGAAGTACGGAATGCTTTCTTACCTTGCACTCAATCGATAACAGCAAAATAGTTACCACCTCTTCAGATAACTTTCAGCCCCTCGATCCTCTCTTTAGGCGCCCTAGCTTTAGGTGCTTTAGGTTTAAGATCAGTCATCTTATCGTATAGGTCTTTAGCTTCGTTAGTATCTCTAGCTAATCATTTAGTTACCATCTCTTCCATAATACGCTCTCTAGCTTTCTCGATTTTCCTATATTCTAGCTTAGATTTCTCTGGTGTCATATTAGATAATTTCCTTTCCTGTTCCTCACTTTTCAACACTTCTTTAACAGTTTCTTTGAAATCAGTATTCTGTTTATCGATTCATGCTGTGATAGATCTCTCTACCGCTCATTTAACCATCTGCTGTTCAGCAGGGTTTAGTAGATTATATTCTGATTCGGTTATAGCTGTCAATCTATTAGTTTGGATCTTTTTCTGTGCGCTGTCATATTCTTTGGTATTGATAGTATCAGCGAAATTCGGTACCGCTAGTTTCTCTGCCTCTGTCTCTACCTTTTTCTGTTCAGCTAACTCTTCTGGAATAAAATCAGCGAATTTCTGTGGCTCTACTGATTCTTTAGGGGTGATCTCTCACGCTCCCGCACCTCATGCTTTCAGCTCTCATCCCTCGAAATCTTTGAACGATCATTCTTTCTTGAACGGGTTGATAACAGATCATTGTTTAGGTTTCATTATCTTTTCAGTAACTTTCGATACAGCGTCTGCTACCCATGTTTTATCAGCTTTAGGTACCTCTGCTCGTTCTTTACTGAAATCTATCTTTCATTCTAGTACCTGATACGCTTCGTTTATCTCTTGGAACGCCTCTGTTGATCATCCTGGTCTATCCGGATGTCTTTCTTTAGCTAATCTTTTGAACGCCTGTTTATATGTTTCTCATGGTTGTATCTCTAATATAGCTACCGCTTTTTGACGTGCTGTTGGATCGATAGCTCATTCAGTTGTCGATAGTTTTTTGGTCTTCATTCTAGCGAAAGTTTTTTTAAGTATTACACCTATTGTAACAAATTTAGCGATCGCTAGCGCCTCTCTTTGTTGCTCTTCTGGTAATTTATTCCATCATGGTATATTTTTAGAAATCTCTACAAACTCGTCTGCCCCTACCTCTTCGAACCATTCGAACCCTTTTTGTACTGCTGGGACTTCTAATATCATCTCGAATCATAAAGATATCGCAGGGAACGCTACATTGAATACCGTCTGGATTCATCATAACCCGAACTCTCAGATATCTTTAGCGGTAGGCTCTGTTGATAATATCCCTCATAATCATGAAGTCATCCTATCGACACCAGCGTTAACACTCTGTAACACATGGATTCATCATAACGCTAATGTTGATAATCATCATGCGATAGAGCCACCTAATCATGTAGTATAGTTAGGGACCGCTGTCCTGAACTCTTGAACAGATTTTTCTGCTTGATCTAGTCATCATGTTATATCGTCTGACGAAATTATAGGTACGTTAGGGCTTTTGATTTTATCGAAAATAGACATCTTTGGTGCCTCTACCTTATTCTGTGTCGGTGCTATTGTTGTGTTCTTTATCTGTGGTTGCTGTTGGTTATATGAGAACACGTTTTCCTGTTTTGGTGGAGTAATCTTAGGGATATTGTTTTCTATCTGTTCTGGTTGGTACCCGAACTGGGTAGGTTTATATGAGAAGATACTTTGTTTAGTAACAGGAGAATTAGGAGCAGTTTCTCCTTTATCCTTCCCTCCTGTTAAGAAATCAAAAAACCCCATATCTAATATAGATTATTATATAAATTTTTACCGTAAGTGTCTCGTACTCACGCAGCTTTTAGTCGGTCTTTCATATCACCTTTCTCTATCCCGTTAGATTCTACCAGATATTTCCATCGTGGTGCGATCTTCGCTACCTCAGCCTTAGTAGATACTTTAGCTGTTTCATCGTTAAGATATTCTAATGTTTTATCTACCCCCATCGCGCTCTGAGTAGCGGCAATAATAGCTTCCTCGGTAGCTCCTATGATTTTATCAGCTTTCTCTCTTAGGTCGTTGATCTCTGCTGTGCTAGTATTCTCGTTGATATATTTATTCATGATATCTGTTGTCATCTTTTCTGATATCTGTGTCTGGGTCTGTCATTCTAACCCTAATGTTGTAAGATTTTTTGGTGAATATATCTCTGCTTTAGAGGTCGAGCCATTCATAATCCCTTGATATAAGGTGTTACTTTCCCCTCCAGGCATTCCCCTGAACTCGAAATGTCAGTAATCTCATTTAGCTAATGTCGCTGCTGGCTGATACCAACCGTTCGCGTTCATGTGTTGGATATTCTCTGTTGTAGGTTTCAATAATTTCCCTCCCTTACCTTGGCCACCATAGATATCTACCGCCATCCCTTTTAGATGTTTGCTATCCATAGTCCATGATAATCATTTATCTACTAACTCTCTCTGTTTCTCTTCTGTTCTTATTGTATCTCATACCCATACCTTGACCCCAGCTTTGTTCATAGCATGTAACGCGTTTACGAATGGTTTCATCGCCGCCTCATCTAGCTGGATGTTCTGTTTACTGTTCCCTAGCGCTGCTTGTGCTCATGCTAATGCTGAAGCACTCATCCCTAATGCTGCGGCCGCTCCTGCGAACGCTGCGTTAGATTCCGCTGTCTGACCAGGGTTAATTGAGAGATCGAAGCTAGTTATATTCCCGCTAGCTACCGATGGTGTATCTATCGGGCTACCAGCCTTCTGTCGATCGAATTGCTGTTGTTGGAACGCTTTATTTTCTTCGTATTGTCTTTTCTGGAACGCTAGCGCTTGTTCACCTTGATCACGTGCGTATTGTTTATCGATCATCCCTAATAAAAAGTTATAGGTATCGAGTTTCGCTTGTTTGTTATATTTAAGGGAATCGTATTCGGTTCTAGCGTTCTCTGACGCTATCTGTAACATCGCCGCCTCGTTCCCGTACTTAGTTTGTAACATATCCAGTTTCCTGATCATCGGTTTAGATTTCTCTGTCACATACGCCGCCATAAACGCCGTGTCTTCGTCAGTACCTCCGTTCTCTACAAACATCTCTTTCATAGAATCACTTAGATCACCTATCTGTTGGTTTAGTACATTTATCTCTGCTACTGTATCAGCGCCTAACATCCTCTGTTTCTGTACCTCTTCATCATCTAACAAGAATTGCGCGAAACTAGGGAGCTGGTCTTCTGTCATAGTGTTTAGGATAGCGAGACTTATCTGTCATTCTAGTCATTCGAATAACGGTGAGTTCGCTGCCTGGCTAGCTAACGAGTTATCTGGGTTGAACCCCATAATCTCTGTCATAAGACTTGTTGTTACGCTAGTCTCTGACGACATAGTGCTTTGTGCTTGTGTCAATACCGCACCGAACCCTTTAGTGATAAGGTCGTTCCATTCGTTACTACCTGGTAATAATGTGCTGTTAGTAACAGCGTCAGTTATCCCAGCTTCACCCATATTTACGTAGCTATTAAGTTTATCGTATCTCCTTTTCCCTGCCTGATACATCGGGTTATTACTAGAAACTCATGTAGTATCTTGGCCGTTTAACATCATATTGAAATAATCGTCAGCTTTCAGTTCAGGGACATTTTTAGATAACAATCAATTCACTGTATCGATAGTTTGGTCATACCAGTCCCTGATATTCTCATCGATCCCGTATTCTTGTCTGTTGATTATATCTCTTGTGATAGCGTCCTCTCTTTCAGCGTTACTCATGAATTTGAAATTATCGTTATTGAGCGCAACCGAGCTAGCTATGATAGCGTTCCTGTCGTTCATATATCCTGAATGTACTTTCTCTTGATTGATGGCGTCGTTCCCGAAAAGGTTCCAGTATGGACTCTCGTCAGATTCTCTTGTTATAGGGCCAGCCGCTTCATGCAAACTGTTGATTCCCATCTGTGTTCATGCTTCGCCTACCTTAGACGCTGCATATCTTTTAGCGAACAGCTCGTTACTTCAGCCAGCGAACATACCTGCTAACTTGGTAGCTATTTCTGCTTCCCCGAATCATTGTGCCGCCATACTCGCTTGTGTATTAGCTATATTTTCTTGTTGTCATCTATTGAACGCTTTCGCTCATGCAGCGTCTATCGAATCTGATCATCCGTTACTAGATCAGTCAGCAGAGTTCCCGCTACCCATCTTTCATGACGAACCAGCGATATCGCTTATATCTTCTCATCCTGCTCCTGTTTCTGCCTCCATATCTCATGGTACCGGACCAGGTGATTCACCTGTCGGTCCTTCTGTTGTCTTTGTTTCATCTACCGGTACATCGGGTTTAGTAGCATACGAGCTATCGTTATATGGTACCCCTCTCTCTCCTGTCTCTGGATCATATACAGTCCAATCCTCTTGTCATGAACCAGAATTAGGTGCTGTATATCCGTCAGCTACTCATCCTTCACCTGGTGCTGAGTTATATGAACCTCCGCTGTTGTTCCCGTAATAACCAGGATCACCTCACGTGAAAGTCTGGCCTCCTCAGTAGTTATAGTTAGATGGAGCTCCTCAAGCTGCTGCTGTGATAGCTGCCGCGTTCCCAGATGTTATCCCCGCTGCTGCCGCTGCTGCTGCTACTGATGATGAAGAAGAGCTTCCACTAGAAGAGCTAGAACTAGAAGAACTAGAGCTACCACTAGAGGATGAAGGTGTAGACCTTCATATATAACGACCTGATGAAGTAAATCTCGCTCAACTTCTTCTCGCCATTTTTGTAAATATTAAAGACTAAAAATTAGCTATTTTCTATATACTCTTCGAACATATCGTACTCATATAATGTAGGTGTTGTGGTCCATGGGGTAACCCCTTTAAATACTATCTTTACTTTGATCCAGTGGTTGGTGAGTCCTGTAAGTTGTGCTTTGAAGAACTCTTTCCATTTCAGTGCCCCGTTATCTATTGTTAGATCAGCTGTCCCTGAATAAGCTCATCCGTTGACAGAGAAATATATATCGAACGATTCTCCTGTTATCAACGAATATGCTAAGAATATCCTGTTCACTCTTTTGATCTTCTCCATCGTCTCGCCATAGAATTGGGTGGTCTCGAGATAACCGGTGGTACAGTAATGGGTATCAGATTTCTTTAATACCTCTACATCATCGGTCGCTACAAACGTTGTCCCTTTATATACCACTAACGGTGACATAGCTGTTATATGGTCAGCGAACAATTTATCTATAATAACCCCGTTCTTTAATGAGGTATATCTTTTCCCGAATTTATATAGTTTATGTTCGTACCCTACATAGAAGAAATAAGGGTCGATCCCGATAAGGTTCTGTGGGACACAGTTTACTGCTCAAGATAACCCGAACTCAGAAAAATCGGCGTCATATACTTTCACTCATTGGTATCAGCTGAAGATATACATCCCGTCAGTACAGACAGCGTAATCTAGTTGTCCGTCGGTAGTCACCGCTTTGAAAACCCTGTTATTATATATGATATGGTCGGAACTTACGTCGTTCCAGAAAAATAGTTTGCTGTTAGTATTTAGATGGTTCACATATATTTTCAGGTTATTGTTCAAAAAAGATAACCCTACTATCTTATCGCCTGTCGGTAACGTCAGCGAAGTCGATACACTGATAAATGTGTTAGGGGTAGAGAATAGATATTTACCGCCACCTCGATATAAGATACTATCTGAATAGTTATATACCGGGAAATCTAAGCTATCCGCCGCAGTGAACCCTTGGAACTCTGCTGTGAACGTTAACGCTGATTCTGCTATACTAGCGAATGTCTTGAAATCATCGCCAGTGAATGTGATCTTATGTAACGCTCATGATGTAAATACTACCACGAATGTGCTGAATGTTATCGCGTTCAGGATTTTTTTATCAGCTAACGCCATCGTATGTACCAACGCCGCACCTGATCATGAATCGATATATATTTTCCCAGTATCGGTGAAATATGCGTTCGATTGGATATCGTTCGGTAACATCAACACTTTCATCACGTTCCCAGAGATAGTCTCTGAAGCGTTCATTGTTATATCGGTGAAATCTTTAGCTAGTGTCACCCCTTTAGGGTTAGTGAATATATCAACATTCTCTCCATACGCGAAATTGATCCCGTTATACAGGAACTCGTTCTCTGACATCCCGCCATACCGTTTATCTGAGATGAACGGGATAAATTTATCTTTTTTATCTACCATTTCTCGAATAATTAGAAAGTGAAGGAAGCTGCTCTGTAACCTTATTCATGAACCTGTTCGCCCATCGTTTACCTGCTTTAGCTTTGTGCATTTCATATTTGGTGTTGAATAGAGCGCTATCTACCGAGATAAATTCCTGCATTTTATATGCTATCCCGTATAGCAACGCTTTCTCGAATTTATCTTCGAGGTATAGTTCAGCGTCATCTACTGTCGCAGTCAATGTCGGTAGTTTCTGGATATAGTCGATCATTATCCCCCTCGTTACCGCTTCCTGTGGTTTAGGGTATAATCTTATCTCTTGTTCCATGAAAAAGAATACCGGGTTATCGTTCGATACTTCGTTGAATCTCTCCATCGCAGCATAATCTACTTTCTGTTGTACTACATTCACATCACCTTCTCTGATCTCTATCCAGTTCCCTCCTGTCTCAGCTCCTCGTGCTCCATCGATAGAGGTCTCGGATGTTGTAATTGATATATTGGTTGTGATATTGATCGTATGTCCGGTCGGGTTAGTGATCACTAACTCTATATCAGTATTCAGTTGTTTATGATAATCAGAGATAGCGATAAAGGTATCAACTGTCCCTGCTGTTTCAGATTTCACTACCTTCATAAGATTTATAAGACAAGTAGCTTCGTTTCCACCTATCGCGAAATCTCCTGGATCTGTCGCCGCACCGGCCGCTGTCGCTGTATAAACCAGCCCATTGATAGTAATAGTTTCTCCTGCTACCATAATAACAGATGTTGTATATGTCTGTGTGTATTTGAAACTAGCGGTGCTTGTATGTGCTAGGTTACAGATATATGATCTCCCACCTTGTAAACATTTATCTCATACCGCGTATACTGTGCTCGCCGCCCAGGCTGTATATGTAGGCGCTGAATATTTTGCAGAAAATAAGAGTATCTTTTCGATATCCCTGTATCAGGTAGGTAGAGTATATTTGTTTTGATATAGTAACGTATCAATGAAAGCTGTTTGGTGCAAGAAATCCTCAGACGTCTCTTTCTTGAGATCGATGAGCTCTTGATAGATATCATCTACCATGATTATCGCTTGCGCGTCTGTAACGTTCTCGTCGTCGACTCATGCGAGCAATCTCGCATTAACTATTGCTGCTGGTATTACTGTTGCTGACATCTGATAGTGGTTACAATCTAAATGATTAAGTGGTAGAGCGAGCTAGCCCGCCCTACCTATAATCAGTTAAGCTCTCGTTAACTGTCTAGTTAAGATAACCACATTCTAAGTAATTCATAACAAGAGTACCAGTAAGTCCAGCGTCTTGTATTTGTCTTACACATGGTACAAGAACAGTCCCATCAGCGAATGTGAAGTCTAGTCCCACAGTAGGAACAACTATCCCAGAAGCAACTAATGCCGCTGTGTTAGCCATCTTGTATGTAACTTTACCGTCAGTATCAACCTCCATTCTAAGAACAAATGCAACTGTATCAGATACATCGTCAGTAGTGTCAGTCAAAGTTTCACCAGCAGAAGCTAGGTTAGTAGCTAAGTTAAGGTCAGCTCCGATTGCTCCGAATAATGAGTAATCAGTATATGATCCTCTTGCAGCTTCAACAGTAGCCATCTCATGGAATCCTATCAAGATTTCGTTTGAACCTGATACATCAGCAACAGTGAATTTAGCTTCGATAAAGAACCCAACAGGTTCTGAACCAACAGTGAACACGAATCTTGCGTCAGCTTGTCCTGGTTCAGACATACCTATTTCCCATCCATTAGTATCTACTTGATCACCTGCGATATCTAACCCAGTAGCAGCGTTTGAAGGACAAAACAATGCTTGTGCTTCAATATTTGTTACATAAAGTACAGATAAAGGTGTAGAGATAACATTAGTTAATGCGTCTGTAACAACAGGCAACACGTTCCCTAATGGTCCTCTCCCTATAACTCTGTCTGTGAAATTATCGAACATATAACTCCCCTTCATATTAAGGTCACGAGTTTTTCTGTCGATTTGTTTTAATGCTTTTTCAGTCATAATAAATTAACAATTATAAAGATAAAAATTATAGAGATACTCCTGCTCATTCGATAACAACAATAGATTCGTCGTTAAGGATTTTACAAGCGAATGATTTCTTTACACCTATTGTCATTCTTTGATTCATTGGATCAGCTGTTCCAGCAGAACCGAACCCTTTAACAACAGTTTCTAGTGATTGCAATTCTGTGACACCCCAAGCTCTTGCTCCGAATACTATTGTTGGGTAAATCGTAACAGTAGAATTGTATGTCTTAACGTTTGAACTTTCGATCATTCTTACGCCGTGGATCATCCCAACCTCTCCTTTGTAGATAGATTCTTGACCAGCAACAGTATATTGTCTGATTCCTAGTAACCCACCAGCTCCACTTTCTGTTTTAAGATAATGAGAAACTAACGGATGGATAACACCTGTGTATGTGTTTCCGTTTTTAGGTGCGTTAACACTTGAAAGATATGTAGACGCTCTAGCAAGATCGTATGTGAACATACGGTTAGTTGCTCCAGTCGCTGCTCTATTAGCGGCAGGTGTTCCACCAGCTGTTGTAGCACAGTATAGTTTCTTAGTAGAGTTGTCGAATACTTCGTTTTGTATCACATTATCACAAATTCTAGCCATATTGTCACCAAGGATTTCAGCAGCAATCATAGCGATATTGAATAACGCTTTAGCTTTAAGTTTGTCTGTGATGATTACATATAGACCGTATTGTTTCGAAGCAGCACTGATAGTTGTAGCAGTGAACGCTTGATCGTTAGGTGTAACACCGTCAATCAAAGACGCTTGTGCTGGTGAGAAACTTAACGCTGGGAATTTAGCCCAAATCACGTTATCAGCAGATGTTTCGTCTACTGGAGCTTCACCGAACTGATCGAAAACTAAGTTAGGTTCGAAGTTCTTTAATACTTGTCTTACTACTTTATTTAGGAACGCGTTAGACGATGTACTCGTCCCATTTCTTAATCCTGTATAATCGTTCATAGTTATATAAAATTTAGCAAAATAAAAAGGCTTTTAATCCCCTTATTTGCTGATTCCTGTTTTTTTCATTACGCACCATAATGTTGTTGCATGGCCTTAAACGCTTCATCATCTGTCTCCGCTTTAGCTTTCTTTTTAGGTTCGCCTCCGGTCCCAGTATTGATTGAATGGTCTTGTGGTTTAGCTTTCTTGCCTTCCCCAAACGTTATCTCGTGCGCGTATTCTAAACTATAACCGAACTCTTTCTGCATAAACTTTAATTGTTTAAGTTGAGGTCCAGAAGTTTCAGGGAACTTTTTAAGGAAAATGTTTTCTTCCTTTTGGGCTAATTTACTTGAGTCGTTGTCGTTGATTTGCTTGTTAACCACCTTTGTGATGATCTCAAGATCCTCTTCGTCATACTTCTCACGTAATTTATCCATGTCCTCCTCAGAGATGTTGTCGGTACCACCTTTTTTACTACTCTTCAAATCTTCTACCTCTTTAGTGAGTTTCCTGATATTACTCATCGCGGAGTTGAATTTCTGTTTGTAATCTTTTTGTGGTTTTTCAGGTTCTCCATCCTCATCATCATCTTGATCGTCATCTTGATCCTCGTCAAGATTCTCCTCTTCGTCAAGGTTATCTTCATCTTCTTCTCCAGTTACGGCAGGAGTTACCAAGTCCTCTGTTTCGGTAGAGGGATCCAAGTTATCACCAGTTTTGGTCATAAGTAATATATATTTAATAAATAAAAAAACGAATTTTGCAAGAGCTTTTTTCTATGTCTAGGTGCGACAGAAAACACATCAGCGCTTAATAAGAATAAAACGAGGGTACATTATCATTCTAAGCCAAAAACTATCGCACCTAGAGATAGCGCAGTACACGACTGCGATTACCTCTATTTTATTAAGCCTTTTTTTATTGATTCTTTTTTGAAGTTCTCGCCATAATCTTGTAATCTTTCTTCTAGTGGCTTCGCCTGTTGTGTGGTTGCGAAAATACTATCTTCAAGTTCTTTTATCTTGACTATCGGCGCATTTAGCATTATTTCTATGACATCCCTTCTCTCTTTCATGATATGATCAGCATTAAAAATCAATCTCTGATCTGTCCTAGTCTTTAGGATATTAGATTCGATTGTATCATGTGCCTCTGTCCATATGCTAGTAAGGAATATCCAAGCCTTGTTTTTCGTCAGCTCCTTTAGCGACGCTTGCAGGTCCGGCATGTTTATCTCCTCATTTGTTTCAGGTGCTGTCATGTTTTGGTACTGGTTTAACAATAAAAAGTTCTCTATCATAATCTTTCTCTTTAATAGCTAGATATTTACATATCGTTGCTACATGCTCGTCTTTGTTGTAGTTAGTTTTGTATAATAACTCTGGTGTCTCTTCTGATCATTCAGCTATCCCGTAATGTTCGAAGATTCTGTATAGCTCAGCTTTATCACGTGCCTCGCTCTCGATATCCATCAACTCCTTGAAATGTTTCTTTAACCCGTAATGGTCTAACAGAAAATTACAGATATTGTTACATCTCTCTATCATAGGTAATTTATCCAAGATAGCGTCCATCTTACTTTCAAGGTTTTTTGGTGCCTCGGCTGTTGGCTTTTCTTTTTTTGGTGCTTGGTTTTGTTTCGGCATTTGCGCTTCAGTTTCAGCTTTGTCCGCTTTCGCTTTGCTCGCTTTCGCCATCCTCGCTTTCTCAAGTGGTGTTAGTTTGTTCATTAGTTTCATTAGCAGGTAAAATGTGCTTTTTTAGTTCTTTCATCTCAGCCATCATCTCGGCCATCTGGTCGATAATCTGGCTAGATTCTGGTGTTGTTTCTCCACCTCATGCCTGGTGTTCTTTAGGGAGCGCTTTAGTGAACGCTTCTATATTAACCTTAATGTCTAGCCCTATCGGTTTCCCGGAGTTCCTTTCGTTATAGTCGTCCTGCATTTTAGCGTAATCGAAATCCTCGACCCCGTATCAGGTAGATTTTAAGACTTCGTAAAAATGGTCATGTACTATACTGTAATGACGTGGTTGGACCTGATATCTCATGAATTTATTGATATCGTTTTTCCAGCAATAAGGGACCCCATAAAACTCGATAACCTGATCGATCTTGCTTTTGTATTTAGTACGTAGCAAGAACTCCTGGGTACCGTCGCTTTCATCGAACCCCATTATAGCCGCTTTCCCTCAACCTAGATCGATGGTCTGTTCATCTTTCATGTTTTTTTAGTAATAGATTAAAGAGCGTTAAGTTCAGTTAATATAGTTTTGTATGTATCGTTTAGTCATGCTAGTGCCTCTATCTGTGCATAGAAACCGTCGATCTGTCCTTTAGTAGCGACAATATCTTCTTTAAGTTTCCTAGACTCGTTATCAGTTTTAGCTTCCTCGTATAATTTCATCAGATCAGCTAATATCTCTTTATTGGTTTTGATGATCGATGGGAAACTGATACAGATTTTTACAGCGTTATCGAGATATTTCTTACCTCGGTCGAGTTTCATCGCCGCTTTAGTTTCTTTGTTAACTAATTCATCATCAACGATGTCGTCCCATACAGGGAGATCGTTTTCTACCCCTAACATAAGAGTAACGTCAGATAATAGTTTAGTTGTCTCTTTCTTTGCTTGTGCGTCAGCTGCGTCTTTCTTGATAGATTCTTCTACCGCTGGCCCTCATATTGGAGTTGCTTGTACTGATTCTGCTTCTACTCCTGGAGTAGGTACTTTTGCTTCTGGATCTGTCATGATAATAATAATGTATAAAATATAAAAACTTAAAGTGCTTTGATTTTTTCGTCTATTGCGTCTATTGCTTCTTTATTAACGT
>Ga0075124_10000703_pt1 | contig 15502 bp, 9 predicted proteins | sample AntAceMetag02UKS_FD_69809 | JGI IMG/M metagenome (GOLD analysis project Ga0075124, IMG submission 69809) | Saline lake microbial communities from Ace Lake, Antarctica - Antarctic Ace Lake Metagenome 02UKS | ecosystem: Environmental > Aquatic > Non-marine Saline and Alkaline > Saline | place... | reverse complement strand
CATCGCCAAACAAGCTTTCTGCAAGGGTTGCCCCCAGGACCACCACTTTTGTCTCCTCATCAACTTCCTCATCTGTGAAATAACGCCCTTCAGCGATTTCCATATCCCGGACAGATGGGAGGTCAGGTGTTGTCCCCATGATGGTAACCTCGTCTACAACCACTTCATCTTTCTTGATGGTTTGTTTGGCGTTCTGTTCGACCACCACACCGGCGACTCCATTAACCTCCTCCGCTATAGCTGTGGCGTCATCAAACACAAGACCACCACCACCCGAGGACATCCCCCGCATGCCGCCGATACCTCCCATACTGAAGCTGGAGGAAACATACACAAGGTTTGAGCCAAGACTGGTAATTTGTTCCTCAATCGCTGCTTCTGTACCAGCGCTGATGCTGATCATAATAATCACTGCTGCTACACCGATAATGATGCCTAACATGGTCAACAAGGAGCGCACTTTATTTTTGGCAATCGCTTCAAATGCAGATCTAAGAATCTCGATACCTCTCATAGTGCCTCACCTAATTTCTTCTGCTTACCGTTCTTGACGACCTGCTCAATCTCCCCGTCTAGGAGATGAATGGCCCTTTCGCTGTGGTCGGCAATGAGTTGATCGTGCGTGACCATAACAATGGTCATGCCTTGTTTGTTCATCTCATGCAGCGTGTCCATGATCCCCTCACCGGATGCTGTATCCAGGTTCCCTGTTGGCTCATCAGCAATTAGGATGATCGGATCATTGATCAAAGCCCGAGCAATGGCAACCCGCTGTTGTTGACCGCCGGATAATTCGTTGGGGTTGTGAAACAAGCGGTCGCTTAGCGCCACTCTCTCCAGGACTTCTTCGGCTTTTTCTTCCATCTCAAAACGGGAATAACGAACATCGCGGTTATACATCAACGGAAGCATGACATTTCTCAAAGCATTCGTCCGGGCCAGCAAGTTGTAGGATTGGAACACAAAACCAATCTTCTCATTCCGCAAAAGCGCTCGCTCATAAGAATCCAGGTTGCTGACATCTTCGCCGTCCAGGATAAGCCTGCCAGATACAGGGCGCAGGAGGCAGCCGATAATATTCATCAATGTACTCTTCCCTGAACCGGAAGGCCCCATGATGGCAACAAATTCGCCGCGCTGGATCGAGACATTGATGTCCTTCAAAGCCTGGACTTGCACATCACCTTTACCAAAGGTCATGGAGACATTCTGCGTCTCAATGATAATGTTCTCTGTTGACATCAGTTGGTCTCCACAATCCCGGTCGTCACAACCTCGCCAACCTCCAGACCCGAGAGGATCTCTGCATAGTATGTATCCATCAAGCCGACTTCGACAAACCGGACTTCAGTCTCCCCACCTTCAACAACAAAGACAGAATATTGATCGCCTGCCTGATGTAGTGCCTCAATCGGTACCAGGATCGCATTTTCCGCACTGCCTTCAATGATATCTACAGTGGCTTCTGAACCAATAGGCAGCCGTGTGATCTGCGCCAGGCTTTCCTCATCCAGGATCACTTCGCCATAGATCAGACTGGCACCGCCAGTACTGGTAATGAATGGATCAATATAGCTGACTTCTCCCATCAGGGTCAGATCAGGATAAGAATCAAAGACCACTTCTGCAGGGTTGCCGGCATCCAGCATTTCCCAATCCGAAGCATCCAGGTAGATCTCCAAATAAGGATGGTAAAGATCAAGGATGGTAATGAAGGATGAATCGGGTTCTTCTCCGACATCATTATTCAATTCAGTGACAATCCCAGGGATGGTGGCATAAAGTAAGAGGCTTTCCATATCTTCCTGTGCTTCCTCAACTGCTTTAAGGGTGGCGCGCAAGGTTGAAATATCATCGCCCAAAGCGCCCTCAGGAATCACACCCATCGCTAATGCTTCAATGTAGACATACGCTGCAGCTATTTGTTCCTTCGACAGATAATAAGCCGTACGGGCATTTTCAATTTCATAATCCGTTGGTGGATACACGACTTCCACCGTCTGTCGAGGATTGTCCTCATCCTGTTCTTCAACGGTGAATGTATCTGGGACATATTCATCTTCATAGACATCTGCGTAATAGATCAGGTTAGCTTCTGCGCGTCCGATAGTATATTCAGCCGAGGCAATCGCTTCCTCATCGCCAGCTGCTTGCGCTTCAGCCAATGCATCTTCAGCTTCAATGAGCATTTCCTCGTAATAAACCATGGCAGGGCTGTTTAAATAAGCAAATTCATTGTAGGCTTCAAGCAATGATTCGTCTAACTCGGCGATTTCCACTTTTGCTTCCGCAATGGACATGGAAGAGGTCAGCTCTGCTAAAGCCCGTTCAGCTTCTTCCAACTCCTCCAATGCCTCAGTCTCATTCAGACGCGCTAAAAGGTCACCTTCCGCAACCACATCGCCCCGTTCTACCAGGACCTCCGCCAGGATGCCTTCGATCTCAAATCTTAAAGTCACCTCATTCCCGGCGACCAGGGTTCCTGCTCCTGTCGCACGCAGAATGAGGTTATCCTGAATAACCTTAGCGGTTTGTAATTCCGGTTCAGCAGCTTCCGCTTCTTCCTCAGGTGTCGTTCTCAGGAGGAAATAGGTGGATATTCCTGCAGCAACAATGACACAGACCACGATAATCCTAATGAGACGCACTCGTTTTTGCCTTTTCTTTCTCAATTCTGACATATTAAAATTAATTCCTTCCCAAATTTAAAGATTTTCATTTCTAAGTAAGTATATGAATCAGAAATAAAGATGGGATTTAGATTTTGTGTAGAAATTGTGAAGATAGGGAGAAACAATAATACGAACAGCAGGTAAGATTAGTTGATTCGCGCCCCTAGAAACCACACAGAAAATCATTACGTACTGAGATATTCAAACCAATTCCAACTCGTCAGCCCGGGCAGTCGCCAACACACGATTGTTCACATTGAGCTTTTTGTAAATATTAGAAAGGTGTGTCTTGACCGTACTTTCACAAACATACAATTCTTCAGCAATTTCCCGGTTCGAAAAACCTCTACTCAACAGCAACAGCACATCCTGCTCCCTCTCGGTAATGGACGCTGCAATGGCGAGATCGGCAATCGTCTCCTGATTGGGCATCTGAATGTCCAGTTTATCTAAAGACGATACAAATTTAAGTAGGTTCTCAATGAATGCATATTCATCCGCTGGCAGATTTGTTGTCCGCAGAATCAACATTAACAGAGGAAGGATATGTTCACCGTAGTCAATATACGGCTGAAACACACGGTCATGGGCTGATTGGCGAATGCTATCTATAAAGATTTGTTTTGCCTGATAAACCTTATGCTGGTCAAACAATGCCAGCGCAAGTGGGATTCGGATAGTTTCAAGAGGCTCCGTTCTCAATCCACAGGGGCAACACTGCATCAGTGATTTAAGAATGTCCTCAGCCTGCTCCGCATCCCCCTGCATCAATCTCAGAACGGCTGTAGCAAGGAGCGTTAATGAGTTCGGTTTCAGGTTAGCTTGTTCGCTAAGAAGTCGTTGTGCCTTTTCAAGATTTCCAGAACGCACGTTCATGATGATCTCATAAGCACAAATGTCTTGACTTTCCCATACGCCTGAAGGTTTACGCTTTTGAAGTTCTTTAGCTGATTGGAGCGTTATCAGGGCATCATCGAATTCCCCTTCAGCAGCCTGGATCTTCGCTCGATACAATGCCATTGTAATGGACATATTTGTACTGGTTGGGTTGGGATCTACTTCCAGGAGCCGAGTAAGGTATTCTTTTGCAAGTGTTAACTGATGGCGCTGTATATTGATTAAACATAAGGTGCCCAACACCAGACTTGCCGTTTCTGGCAGGGAACCACGGATATCAAGTGCGATTTGCAGAATTTGATAGGATAATTCTTCCGCAACACCTAACTGACCATTATGTGCAATTCTCTCCAGGTAAGTCCCACCCGCCATGCATATGACAAAGAGATTCTCTTGTTTCTGCGCTAATTGAAACAAAGGATAAATTTTCTCTTCAACATACACCATATCAAAAGGTTCAGGGATTTTGAGCCAATGAATCCCACTCAATAAATTCCAGTCTTGATAGTGCTCCTCCCTGTCCTGAAATCGGGGGGTGTATGCGACATCATCCTTCCACTCCTCCTGGAGCCGAACAACCTCTTTAAGGACGCCTGATTCATCAGCAGTCCGTTTTGAAGCGGGGATCTGACGAATACAGACTTCCACCCGATCAATGAATTCCTTTATTCGCTCCCGGGGAAATGCCACACTGGCTAATTGAAGATAAATAAGGAGTAAGTTCTTGTGCTGTCGAAAGACTGTCTCGGGCAGTGCAAGCAGCCAACGCAGCAAACGTGAGTCCTCCCCAAAATCTGCAAGCTCCCTCAACGCCGCGCTTGCAATCAATGCCGCTGCTTCTTCCCAAGATTCGGCAGCCAGGAGATGTGAGATCGCATCTGAAGGCGCACCATTTTCGTTCAACCATTGAGCTGCTTTCTGGTGCAGTTCAACCAAATCTTCTGGATATCGGGTTCTTAACTGGTCGTTCAACATTTCCGCGAACAGATCATGATAGCGGTACAACCCAGGCTCTTCTAATTTCGAGATCAGCTGATTTTCCTGCCATAATTTCGCCAGTGTTTCTTTGCCGTTTGTTTGTCCCGTTAAAGCATTGCAAAGGTCGCCATTTAATTGTTTCAATATTGATGTCTTCAGTAAAAATGCCTGCATCTCTGTGCTCAATTGACGATGGATAGTCTCCATGAAGTATTCACGGAAGTAAATATGCGTTCCGCTGAAGGTCTTGGCAAAGTCCTTTGGATCTTCCTGTTGACTCAAAGCTAAAGCAGTCAGAGTCAACCCAACCGCCCAACCCTCTGTATGCTTGACCAACCGCTCAAGGTCGCCCTGTGGGATATTGGCGTCTTCTGTAAACATCTGGAGATATTGGACTCCCTCCTCCTGAGTGAAGCGTAAATCATTGGCGTCCAATTCGGTCACCATGCTTTTTGCCCGCAATTCACCTAATAAGAGCGGCGGTTTCGTGTTGCCTGAAATGACCAGGCGTAAGTTGGGCGGTATCTGGGCAAACAAAGCCTGGAGGAAATCAAATATCATGGCATGGTGGATATAATGAAAATCATCTATTACCAGTCCCAGCCTTTGATTTCCGGTGACATCATTTGTTACTAACGTGACCATTTCAGGGAGCTTAACGGAAGAAGAATACAACCGCAAATTTTTAATGATGTCCTCACCCCATTCAGGATTTACAGTCTGGAGTGCTGTGACCAGCGAATATAAGAAATGTACAGGCTGGTTGTCCTGTTTATCAAGTGAGAGCCAAGCAACTGGAAATTCAGAGCTGCGGCTCCAGCTATTCAATAGCGTGCTTTTCCCAAACCCACTGGGAGCGTAGATGAGAGTCAAGGGAGTAAATATCTGCTTCGTTATACGAGGACGCCTTAATAATTTTTGCGGCAGCATCGGCGCAGTGACTTTGGTTTTCGGGAGATATGAAAAATCGATCCGCGATACTTCAGTTGAGATCTTTTGTTTTTTTGAAGGGGATTTGAATTGAGCTTCTGTAAGAGCACGGTTCGTCTCTTGAAAGACTTCCTCATTGAGGTCTTTGGATTTTCCAAGATACACCTTGAATAACCTTCCCCCTCTACGACGATATGCATACCAATAGGTATTATTCCCCCGACTTTCACGCCGTGCCGAAAAACTACCGTCAATCCCCTTAAATCTAAATTTCTTGTTAGCAGAAACCCAATCGTTCCACTCCAAAGAACCCACTGGAAGGGTTGTGTTTCCAAAAACTAATTGGTCGTTTACAACAATAGGTTTTTCGGATGATTCCATCTTATTAAATTTAAAAAATTAGTTACCCAATCAATAATATTATACACTATTGGGTAACTTTTGGCAATAACGAGTCGATAGAAGTGCTTTTCAGCCAAGCTTCCCCTGCCTAAATGATGAAATTTCAATACAACTTATTATTTACAACCTAAAGTACAACCACTTATGATATGTTCTGGATTATAATTAACTTATCGTTTTCCATTTGATAACGAGAAAGGAGGGAAAGAATATGTGTCGATGATTTTGTGACCAGATAAATCAACGAGGGTTCATTAAAAGCGAGTCATCACCAGTTCGCTGTGATTTGGTTACAAAATCTAAAATCCACAATTTACTAAAATACATCACAAATCAATATACATAATAAGGAGAGAAATAAATGCGTAAGAGAACGTATATTCTATTAAGTTTGCTGATGGTATTGACTTTCTTGTTGGGTGCCTGCAACGGTGCAGTCGAAGAGACTGCAGAAGAGGTCGAGGAAGTCGTTGAAGAGACCGCCGAAGAAGTCGTTGAAGAAGAAGTCGCCGAAGAGACAGAAGAAGAAGTCGCAGCTGGCGTCGACATTGATCCGGCTGATGTGGCTGCTTCCTTACCCCGCAGCGAAACCCTGTACTACGCAGGTATTCAGTGGGATCCAATTAATGGGTGGAATCCATACTCATCCACCAACAACAACGGTATGGCTATTACCAATGGCCCCAACGGCCGCTCCCTTGTCTTTGAAATGCCCTATATGTACAACATGCTCGATGGTGGGCTTTATCCTCTGTTAGCTGATGGCGATTATGTCTGGAACGATGCTATGACAGAGATCACCTTCATGCTCAAGGATGCCGCAATGTGGGATGACGGCACTGCCGTGACCGCTGAAGATGTAGCTTACACCTTTGCAACCCATATCAAATACGAGACATCCACTGGTGTTGGTTATGCCGATTTTATTGACACCATTGAAGCAGTTGACGAAAAAACCGTCGTAGTTAAAGCTGTATTGAATGAGGCGGGTCAGGCTGTTAATCCTCTGCAATTAGTTGCCTATATCTGCGGTGAATATATCGTCCAAAAAGGGTGGACTCAGACACTTGAGGCACGCGCAGGCGAAGATGCAACCGCTCTGAAAGAGGACACTGGTGAAGATATCGTCTCCTCCGGTCCCTATAAACCATTCTTTGATGACGACACCAAGATCGTCCTCGTTCGCGATGATGAGTACTGGGGGCAGGATGCTTCCATGTGGGGTATGTTACCCGCACCTAAGTACATCGCTCATGTCTTCTATGCTGATAACAACGCAGGTCTTCTCGCCCTCAAAGCTGGCGAAGTAGATGTCAGCCAGCAGTTCAATGCCAATGTTCAAGACCTGTGGCTGGAAGAAGGTCTGCCGATCTCCACATACATGGATGAGGCTCCTTACAGCATCACCGCCAGTTTGCCAACAGCCTACTTTAACCTGCTTTCTCCTGGCCTGGACAATGTTGCCGTCCGAAAAGCAATCGCAATGGCTGTGGACTATGACACGATCATCGCCAACGCAATGACAAACCAGTCCCCAACCTTCGATCAGGTACCACGCTCCATTATGAACCCAACAGAAGGCGAACAAGCTTTGTATGATCATGATGCTGTTGCTGATCTGCAATGGGCTGGCAACGACATCGACGGCGCCAATGCACTTTTGGATGAGGCTGGTATCGTTGACACGGATGACGATGGTTATCGCGATATTGATGGCCAGAAGCTATCCTACAATGCCGCCTGCCCCAATGGCTGGTCCGACTGGCAGGCAGCGATGGAAATCGTCGCCGCGGCTGGGGAAGACATCGGCATTGAGATCACAACCTTGTATCCTGAATGGGGTGTCTACCAGACCGTCTTCGTCAATGGCGACCAGACTGAATATGATATCTTCATGGTTTGGAGCAACGGCGCAGGCCCAACCAATCCTTGGGCACGTGCTCGCCAATTGATGAGCCCCGAATTTGCCGGTACGATGGGTAACTGGAACGGCAACTGGGGTGGTTACGTCAACGATCGCGTCGGTGAATTGCTCACATTGATCCCCAACGAAACCGACCCTGATGTATTGGTCGAATACTACACTGAACTGACCGAGATTTATCTGACCGATGTTCCTTCCTTCACACTCATGTATCGCCCTGACCTGTTCGACACAGTGAACGAAAGTGTATGGACGAACTTCCCAGAGGAGGGTGATGGCACCAACGTCCCGCCAACCAACCTAAATGGTGGTTACGGTATCGCTGGCTTATACAACCTCACACTTATTGAACCGTAAACAACAATCCAATATCAACCGCCATGTTCCGAGAACCCCGGGGCATGGCGGTTTTTAATAAAAGCCATTTAATATCAAAGGAGGTGTTGGATTGAAAGGCTATTTAAAATATTTCGGTAAGAAGTTAGCGTGGTTCCTCGTTACCTTTGTTTGCGCGTTCCTACTTAATTTCATCTTACCTCGCCTGATGCCTGGAGATCCCGTAGCTGTTATCACACAAAGGGTCGTCCAGGGCATGGAAAGCCAATCTGGTATCCAAAGAGTTTACGAACAATACGCTGAACTATTTGGCACCAATAAACCCTTACACGAACAATTTTTTCTTTATTTAAAGAACATCTCTCAAGGGAATTTCGGCTTATCATTCAGTCAATATCCCAGACCGGTTGCTGACATCATTCAGTCTTCCATCTGGTGGACATTATGTTTGCAGTTGCCTGCAATCCTTGTAGGCTGGGTGCTTGGAAATATCCTTGGGGCGTTAGCAGCATACCTAAAGAAGGGTTTTGATAAAGTCATCATGCCCATCAGCATTTTCATGAGCAATCTCCCCGCTTTTGGCATGGCGATCATTTTATTGGTTATTTTTGGAGTCTCGTTAAAATGGTTCCCGACTTCAGGTGGATATGGGTTCGATATGCTCCCTAATTTCAGCTGGGGGTTCATCTGGTCTGTGATCGTCCATTATCAACTGCCATTCTGGTCAATTGTTTTAATCATTATTGGCGGGCAGGCGATTGGCATGCGCTCAATGGCGATCTATGAGTTAAATGCTGATTACGTAAAATACAGCCGTTTCCTTGGGATTAAGGATAAAAAGACCGTTGGTTATGTCTTCAGAAATGCCATGCTGCCACAGGTGACGGGGCTGGCGCTGTCCATCGGGACGATGGTTGGCGGGGCTTTGGTATCAGAGGTTGTGTTTAGTTATCCGGGCCTTGGCTCTACGATCTTAGGCGGTGTCATGGGACAGGATTATCCGCTGATCTCAGCAACAACATTGATTATCACAATGATGGTGCTGAGCACGACGTTTCTCATCGAAATCCTTTACGGCATTATTGACCCGCGAATTAGAGCGGCTCAGATTGAATAAGGAGAGAATCTAAAAATGAAACATACGTTTAAAGAGATATTTCACTCTCCTAAATTTGTGGTTGGCTTTTCCTTGTTTATGCTCATAATACTGATCGTGATCTTTTATCCTTTGATTGTTACAGATGACCCATTGGAAATCATTGCTTTGGGTACATTCTTCGAGCCAGGGATCTATGTCAATATGTATGACAGTTTTGATGCTGAGATGTACACATTGAATCTGAATGATGCTACTGCCAATCGGATTGCCAACAAGCTGGGTGACCAGGAACGCCTTGATGTAAAAGATTGGCTGGTGGCATATGGGATTCCTGAGGAAGAAATTGATATCGAAAACACCGAAAAACTCATGGGGCTATGGATAAACAATTATGACTCTACCTTAAGGTTCCCTGGAATGACCTCCGCAAAGCGCAGGTACTATGTCAGACTCGACGCCTCGCTAGAAGGGTTACTAGAAACAGAGGGCGTGACCATTGCTGCAGTCGACACAGAGACAGGGGAACTGCAGGCAGTAGATACCATCGAACAATCATACTTCGTGAATGTTGGCCAGGTTGCAAATGTACGGTTATTACTCCTTGGTACCGATAACTTTGGTCGGGATACGCTCACAGAGTTGGTCTCAGCAACCGGCACATCTCTTAAGATCGGATTCATTGCTGGTACAATTGCAACCCTCATCGGGTTGACCCTGGGATTATTGGCTGGTTATATTGGCGGCATTGTGGATAACATCATCATGTTCTTTACGAACCTGTTTACTGTTATCCCCAGCTTTGTGCTGCTGATCTTGATTTCATACAGCATTGGTCAGGAGCAGCGGGGTGCCACTACAATCGCAGCGGTGATCGGCCTGACGTCCTGGGTATGGACGACCAGAGCTGTGCGAGCCCAAGTCATCTCGCTGCGTCATCGCGATCATGTCAATCTATCAAAATTATCCGGACACTCTGTAGTTCACATCATAATTTTCGATATCCTGCCCTACATCGCCTCTTATGTTGTGATGGCTTTTATCCTGCAGATTTCCTCCGGGATCCTTGCTGAGGCGGGATTATCCATCCTTGGGTTGGGGCCTAAAACAACAGAAGTTCCAACGCTGGGACTGATGATGAACTGGGCGATGATCTATTCAGCGCATATCCTAGGTAAGTGGTGGGCGTACTTCCCCGTGGTTGTAACCATCGCTTTGGTTTCGTTTTCATTGAATTTGATGAACACGGGTCTTGACCAGGTATTCAATCCAGCATTGAGGGAGTAGGCGGTTGAAATGTCAAAAGTAATGATAGAAGTAAATGATTTATCGACAAAATACATCACCCGGTTCAATGAAAATGTCTATGCGGTTGACCATGTCTCTCTTAAGGTTGAAGAAGGGAAATCGCTGGGTATTGCAGGAGAATCCGGATGCGGTAAGTCGACCCTCGCACTTAGCCTGATGGGATACTACTTCCCCCCGCTGCATTATATCAATGGAGAGATCATCATTGATGGGCAGAACATCTCCGGCATGAATCCTGATGACATCCGTAAATCGGTATTGGGAACAGAGATTGCCTATATTCCCCAATCCGCAATGAACGCGCTAAACCCCACACAGAAAGTGATCAAATTCATTGAGGATGTTGTCAGGGCACATAATCCAGATGCGACTAAAAAAGAGATTTATGACCTGGCTAGATCTCGATTTGAATCCTTAGGCCTCCCGGCGAGTGTCCTGAAAAAATACCCTGTAGAACTTTCGGGTGGTATGAAACAACGCACCGTGATTGCGACATCAGTCATCCTGAGCCCAAAAGTATTGATCGCTGATGAGCCTTCTTCCGCATTGGACGTCACCTCCCAGAAAAAGGTCATCAAGATGATGCGGGACTTAATGGAAAAGGGTTACATCAAATCTTTGATCTTCATCACTCATGAGCTGCCGCTTTTATACAACGTGACCGATGATATTATGGTGATGTACGCGGGTCAGATTGTAGAGCAAGCAAGTGCAAAAGAAGCGGTATTCGATCCCCTCCATCCATATTCCAAAGGTCTGATGGGTTCAATTATTGTGCCTGAAAAAGGTCTGCGTGAAATGAAGCTGACCGCAATTCCTGGCGTACCACCCAATCTTAAGAATCCACCTGAAGGTTGCCAGTTTGCTGAACGCTGTAAATATGTGCAGCCCGAATGTAGAGTGATGTCCGTAGGTTTACGAAATAATGCAAGTGGTGGTCGTGCCTATCGCTGTATCTTTTCAGAAAAAGAGCTAAGAGAGGCTTATAAAGATGCCGAATAATAAGAAACCCTGTCTGAGTGCCTTGGGGCTTACAAAGGTATTTGGTTTCGGTCGCCAACGAGTCGTCGCAGTCGATCACGTCAATATTAATATCTACGAGGGGGAAGTCATTTCAATCGTTGGAGAATCCGGAAGCGGAAAAACAACGTTTGCGAAGATGCTTTTAGGATTGATCACTGAGACCGATGGTGAAATTTACTTCCAGGGAATTAAACGCGATATTAGAACATATAAAAATAAAAAAGAGTATTGGAAGAATATTCAAGCGATCTTTCAAGATCCATATTCCTCCTACAACATCTTTAATAAGATTGATGCAGTCTTGCTGGACTGTATTCGTATGCGCGGCGGCGGGCATCTTCCCCACCATGAAAAAGTGAGATTAATGACCGAAGCATGCAGTTTCGTCAATTTAAAGTTCGAGGAATTGACAAACAAATATCCTTTTGAGCTTTCTGGTGGGCAGATGCAGCGCCTTATGATTGCGCGTATCTTCCTCCTGAAACCAAAGATCCTCCTGGCGGACGAAATTACATCAATGATTGATGCTTGTTCACGTGCCACCATCCTGGATATGTTAATGCAACTTCGCAACGAGATTGGGATGACCATTATTTTCATTACTCATGATGTTGGCTTGGCATATTACGTCTCTGATAGTGTTTATATCATGGAAAAAGGGAAATTCGTGGAGAATGGCACTGCCGATGAGGTGATCTTACATCCTAAAGAACCCTACACCAAGCGCTTGCTCAGTGATGTGCCAAAAATCTATGAGGAATGGGATCTCTCTACTGTATAAGCAGATCATTTCATTTATTCTCTACTGTTGTGATATGGTACAAGGATTGTTAAATTGAGTTCTTGACCGTGGATACTAATTGACCAAATATCGATAAATAAATTACAGGACACATCCAATCAAAAAGCCTTCAGGCTTAGCATCAAGGTTGATGCCGTTAGATGAGGCACACAGCATTGACAGGAATGACGGATGCCGTACGGTTTTATTAATATGGAAAATTACCAAACCTTGTCGGAGTTAATTTTCCCAGACAAGCGGTAAACGAGGAGAATATGGATAATATTAAAGCGTTAATCAACCAAATGACACTTGAGGAAAAAGCAACGCTGTGCATTGGTGTCTCAAATTGGTCGACTCTTTCAATTGAGCGGTTGGGCATCCCGAAATTGTCCTGTTCTGATGGACCTCACGGCTTACGCCGGGTTCCAAATGAACATGAGTTGGCGGAAAAAAGCCTCCCCTCCACATGTTTCCCCACAGCTTCTTGCAGTGCAGCAACCTGGAACATAGATTTGCTATTTAGGATGGGAGAAGCGATTGCTGAGGAAGCCAAAGCTTTAAATGTGGATATCGTTCTCGGACCAGGCGTGAACATCAAAAGATCGCCATTAGGGGGACGCAACTTTGAATATTTTTCTGAAGACCCCTTCCTTGCTGGTGAGCTGGCAGTCAGTTTCATCAACGGTGTTCAGGACAAGGGTGTGGGGACATCCCTGAAACACTTCGCTGCTAACAATCAGGAATCTCAAAGGTTCAGCATTAGCGCTGAGGTTGATGAACGCACATTGAGGGAGATCTACCTACCCGCTTTTGAAGCTGCAGTTAAAAGAGCAAAACCCTGGACGGTCATGTGCGCTTACAACAAACTCAATGGGACGTTCTGTTCAGAACACCATGAACTCCTCGTTGATATCCTAAAGAACGAATGGGGATTTGAAGGTTTTGTTGTTTCGGACTGGGGTGCGATCCATGATCGGGTCAAAGCCCTTAATGGCGGTCTCGACCTTGAAATGCCCGGTCCCCACGAACGAAATATCAAAGCGGTTGTCCAGGCTGTTCGCTCAGGAGAATGCGACAGCCAAGTCTTGGACGATACCGTACAAAGAATTCTCAGGATCGCATTCAAAGCTCAGGAGACAGCCGACGATAACGCTACGTTCGATGAAGAAGCACATCACCGATTGGCGCAGGAAATTGCATCTGAGGGGATTGTCCTTCTAAAGAATAACGGCATTCTACCCCTGAAGGAACATAACCAGATCGCTGTGATTGGACATTCAGCCGAAGAGCCCTATTTCCAGGGTGGCGGCAGTTCACACATCAATCCGACAAAGGTAGACTCCCCATTTACAGAACTTCGTAAACGAGCTGGGAATGCGGAACTTGTCTATGTTGAAGGTTACACTGAAAAGGCGGGTTCCGAACAAGCCTTGATTGATGAAGCAGTTGAGGTGGCAAAATCATCAGATGTCGCTTTACTGTATGTATCCCTTCCGGCAACACAAGAGTCAGAAGGTTATGATCGAAAAGACATTGACCTTTCAGCACACCAGGTAGCCCTGATCAAAGCTGTTGCGAAAGCACAGCCCAAAACAGTTGTTATATTAAATAACGGCTCAGCAGTCGCTATGGATGAATGGATTGATGACGTGAGCGCTGTTGTTGAAGCGTGGATGATGGGACAGGCAGGTGCTGGCGCGATTGCCGATGTATTGTACGGCAACGTCAATCCAAGCGGTAAACTAGCCGAGACATTCCCGCTTAACCTGTCAGGTACCCCAGCTTATATCAATTGGCCAGGCGGCGCTGGAGAGGTCCACTATGGCGAACGGACCTATGTTGGCTACCGTTATTATGATGCCAGGGAGCTGCCGGTACTCTTCCCCTTTGGTTACGGCCTGAGTTATACGACATTCGCTTACAGCAATCCAAAGGTGCCAGAATCCTTCAATGACGTCAATGGGATAATCGTTTCAGTTGATGTGACGAACACCGGGAATGTGACAGGCAAGGAGGTCGTTCAAGTCTATGTGCACGATCGTGAATCCAGCCTCGCCAGACCACCCAAGGAATTAAAAGGCTTTGTAAAAGTCGAGTTGGTGCCTGGTGAAACCAAAACAGTCTCTATCCCGCTTGACTTCCGCTCGTTTGCATTCTATCACCCTGGGTATCACCGCTGGGTTACCGAGGATGGTGAATTTGATATCATGATTGGCGCCTCTTCGGTAGATATCCGCTATTCGCTGACCACTACAATGAAATCAACCCTCAAGCTTCCATGCCTGCTGAACATGGAATCAACCATTCAAGAATGGCTGGATGACCCTCGCGGCACCGTGGTTCTTAAACCAATATTTGAAGAAATGACATCCAAGTTCAGTCAAATGTTCGGAGGTGAGGACGGTATTGGGATGGAGTCGCTCAATATGGTCGTTGAAATGCCTTTGATCAGTATATTGAGATTCCAACAGGACGCGCTGACAATGCCCCCCGAAGATATCGTTGAAGGGCTATTGCAGCAAGCGCACAACATGGAGCAATAAATCAATCTACTGACTGGCATTTAGATTAAGCTTGGAAACTAAACCCGGTAATGATTAACACATTACCGGGTGTTTTCTTCTCCCTGAAAGAGATAATTGATCCGAAGTTAAATTTTCATCCTTGTTCATCATTCATCTTCCCTATCAAATCTTCACCATCCTGTTAATCCCCACCATCTATGTTTTGTTGCAGAATCAAGAACCCGCCCAGAGTCTCCAGACCTATGTGATGCCCTGACCTCTTAAGGACCAGGTACCTCCTGAAGGACAGATAGGATCTGTTGTATTATGGTCGCAGGGAAAGACCAGCAGACCATCAGCGCCTTTTTTACCACCTTCTGCAGAAGGTCTTATAATTTATGGTGTATCTATTTAAGAGGAAATTCAACCAAGGAGGAAGATATGTCCAAGCCACGCCCGGTTCGTGCCCCGAGAGGATCCAAACTTACGTGTAAATCCTGGCTGACGGAGGCGCCGTTCAGGATGATCCAAAACAACCTTGACCCGGAGGTTGCTGAACGTCCTGATGACCTGGTCGTTTACGGCGGCAGCGGTCAGGCTGCACGTAATTGGGAGTCGTTTGACGCCATCCTGGCAACCCTTAAAGAA
>Ga0075124_10000702_pt1 | contig 15509 bp, 10 predicted proteins | sample AntAceMetag02UKS_FD_69809 | JGI IMG/M metagenome (GOLD analysis project Ga0075124, IMG submission 69809) | Saline lake microbial communities from Ace Lake, Antarctica - Antarctic Ace Lake Metagenome 02UKS | ecosystem: Environmental > Aquatic > Non-marine Saline and Alkaline > Saline | place... | reverse complement strand
GACCGTCGCGCGCCTTCTGCCCGGCAAGGGCCCGGACACACAGCCAGACAAGGTAGATAAATATTGCCGCCGCGCCGACCAGAATCGCGGGGCCGACGTGGATACCGATAAAGAGGGAGAGGAGACACAGGGCGGCATACAGGAGCTTTGCAGGCCCTTCACTTTTAACAAACATCACCGCGCCAAGAAGGGACAGAATCAGGTAAGGATACGCGAAAATATCGTGAGTGACCGTGGCCGCGCTGTTGAACATGGGCAGCACCATGGAGCCGTAGATCAAACCGGCCATAAAACCGGTCTTCTTATTATGGAGCTTTGAAACCAGGAGGCAGAAGAGGGCTGCGTTCAAAGAGGAGCTTAGAGAAGCGAGACAGTGGACGGAATAGAGAAGGGCCTCCCCCCGAAAAAGTAAACCGAGCGCCTTCAGAAGCCACCAGCTTGGGTCCCACACGGAGTAGAGGTCGAAAGTGCCGCCGGCAACGCCGTAATAAAACCAGAGCTCGATCCCGCTTACAGTGTGAAAGCCCCACCTGAAGAAGAAAACCAGGGTGACGATCAATCGCTCGGACAAGGCGAAGAGGAAGACATATGACATTAGCCGCCAGAGCGGATACGCCTCCACATTTTCCCAGAAGGGCCTTTCCTTCTTCACATCATTGAGGATATTCCCGCGGGGTCCAGCCGTCAAGCAGTGCGGATGTCGAACCCGCTCTATCAACCAAAGGAAAGTGTTAACCGCGGATTCAACTGATTATGCGGATTATAAATATGCAAGCGGATACTGATTCTGAATCATGACAATCAACATGATCAAGTAAATCTGCGTACTACTTTTCCTTCTCTACGCAGTGCTACGCCTGGCCCTCACCTTCAGCGGGTACGCCGCCCTTCTTCTCGATTCTCTCGACTTTGTAGCCGGTCTTCCCGCAGATCTTCCCGAGCATGAAATCGAGGAACTGGCGGTAATTTTGCGGGGAAATATGAGTCTTCCCGAGGGGGGAGCCCTCAACGAAACCCGGCATGAACTCAGCGACCCTGTCATCCCCGCAGAACTGCTTTCCCGCCAGGGCCGATACGGCCCCGGAGCAGTCTATCGAGGCGGTGTCGTCGTCCACCCGCATGAGTGACATCACCTGGTCCTTCCTGGGGAAGGGAACGATGTGGTCGCTGTAGATGAGGTAGTTGGGCTTCAGGTCCTTCAGGTGGTCAACCACAAGCGATAGTGTGGGCTCCATCTCACCCTTCTTCCTGTCGAATTTCGGAGCGAGGGCGGCAACGACGCGGAGCTTCGCCCCTTTCCCGCCTGCGTCACCATCGGATGCCAAGTCTATGACATAGGTGTTCGCGTCGATCCGCGAAAGGACGCCCGCCGCCGCCTCCGCCGAGCCGATCAGAAGCGGCCCCGCCGAGACGACGCGATAATCGCTCCCCTCCTCTATGAACCGCTCCATGAGATGGATGAGATGATACATGTGGGGGTTGAGCATCCGGCGCAGCCTCTTCTTGACGTTCCTGTTCTTCTTGATGTCCGCCACGGCGAGGACGGCGCCGCCGCCGTCCTCATCCCAGCCGATGGCCCGGGCGAGGCGCGGCAGGTCGAGGCGGTTCTTATCGTCGCTCATGTTGCAGAGGATAAAGCGGTAAAGCATCCCCTGGGAGAAGATGAGGTAGTCCGCGTCGGAGTGCCGTTTGAGGTAGTTCAGGACCTGCAGGAAGGAGGGCTTCTCGTCGCCGGCCCGCCGGTTGATCTTCGGCGCGCGCGTGAAGAGCACTTTCAACGTCTCCTCCGGGTTGTCCTTTTTCGCCAGCGTCATCTCGAAGGCGTTCTCCCCGACGTGGCGGAGCGCCTTCTCCACGGGGCCGGTGTACTTCTCCACCTTCATCTCCTCGACGCCGTCGAGGACCAGGCCGGAGTACTCCACGACCTTCCCGGCCAGGTACTCCAGGTATTCGAGGAAGTTCGTGTCCCTCACCTTGTCCAGCCTGTCCATGGGGAACGCGGGGTTGGATGAAGGCTTACACGTGGCGGCGCCCGAGTGGCCGCCGTCGGCCTTCGTCCCTATGTGCTGGCACATCGTGGATAGGTTGAGGGTCGTCTCCTCCTCGTTCGGCTTGCGCGTGGTCATCAGGTGGGAGCCGTAGGTGTAGAAGAGGTAGTCGGCCCGGTACCCCTTACCGCCGAGGAGGTAGTTGATCGCCGAGGCGACGTTTATCTGCACCTCGCCCTTCTTTGCGTCGCAGAACGGCGAGAGACCCACCATGATGTGCACGGTGTGGCCGGGGTCGTCCGCCTTGTGGAACTTCATGACACCGAGTATCTGCTCGGTCCGGGGGAGGACCTTCTCGAGGCCGTCCTCGTAGACCTTCACCACATTGTCCCAGCCCGTGGACTGCATGATATTTCTCATGCTCTCCATGTCCTTGATCCCTTCGGCGAGGCCGCGCGCCATCTCGATCTTGTTGAACTTCGAGCCGATGAGCTTGGAGAGCTCGAGGGCGAGGGGCTCCGACCCGATGTGGAGGTCCTGGATGTGGGCAATCCTCCGCAGCTCCGCCAGGCCCGGGTTGTCCCACGGCTTCCCCTCGATCCTGTCGGCGTAGATGAGATCGTTGCCGCACTTCTGCTTCTCCACGGGGAGCTCCTGCCCGCGGGGGAGGCTCGCCACCTGGACGTTGCCGATGAGCCCCTCTTCCTTCATCTTATGCAGGAGATCGAATATCTCCTGCGTGTATGGGTGATGGTCGTCCATGCTGGCCACGTGGACGTCGTTCTCCTTCAGGAGCCTGAAGTGGCGCTCGATCGTGGCCAGCGCCACGACCATAGCGCGGTCGGGCCCCTCCTCGACCTTCTCGTCGTAGAGGCTCTCGCCCAGCTCGTCCTGAACCTCGTCGAAGATGAGCTCCATTACATCGTCCGGGGGGCGGACCTCCGCCGGGAGGATCGTGAAGTTGAGGTCGTCGAAAGTAACCGAGAAGAGATAGTCCTCGTCGGGTGACGGCGGTATGTAGATAACGCGGGCCGCCCCCCGCTCGTCGGTCCTCACCGTCACGACGGCCCTGTCAACAGTTTGCCCGTCCGGCATCTCGAATTTCCCTTCGCCCTTCAGCTTTTTGATCTCTATCTCCACATCCGGGGCGGCGGCAGCCGTGGCCTCTTCGACAAGCATAACTCTCATGGTAAAGCGGGCGGCCTCCTTCCGGCTCTCAGGGAGGTAATCGCCGAGGTGATCGAGTATATTCACGATGCTGTCTGTGCCCCCGCAGATTCCCTTCACGGATTTCTTCACGCCGTCGGGGGCATCCTCTGGCAGGGAGATACAGAGGTTGGATATCTTGCGGAAATGCCGCTTGAGCTCCTCGGTGAGGTGATGAAGCGTGATCTTGTAGGAGGCCGCCGGCTTTTCCAGGAAGGGGAGGTCCCTCATCTGCATCATCCCCCGCACCACGTAGGCGACGACCTCGGTGGCCACGATGAGCAGCTCGTCCGAGTAGTTCACACGCCCGTTCGTGGACATGTCCATGGAGATTGCCTTATCGAACCCGAGGACGGCGTCCTTGTTCAGCGGCTCCTCCCTTACGAGTGCGTCAATCATCTTTTCCTTGGTCTTGTCCTCGAACTGCTCCTTGAGGGTCTTCTTGAGCTCCTGGAGGCGCTTGCCCGTCATGACCTCCGTCATACCCTGGATGAGGGAATCCAGGAAATATTTTATCTGGGGCTCCTCGATGCTCTTCCTGGCGACGTCGAGTTCGGTCAGGCACAGCGTTATCTTCAGTACCTCCAGGGCAGTGAGGAGGGCGGCCTTCTCCTGGTGCTCCATGACCTTCGGAAGCTGCTTGTAGGACGCGTTGAATATTCCCTTTATCTCGTCGCTTACACTGTCCGCGTTCTTTATGATCCAGCTCTTGAAATCGTTCAGGCGGGTCGTGTACTCGTTTATGAGCTCGATTGTCTCCTCGTCATCGATAACGAGCAGCTTCATACGGGGGGCAAGCGCATCTATGGGGAAGTCCGGTATGTAGAGGTCGCACCCGCTGTGGACGGCGAGGCCGGCGATGCCCTCCGAGTAATTCAGGAAATCGAACTCGTAGTCCTCCCCGTAGACCGGGTCCCTGCCCAGCTCTTCCCTGAGCGAGTTCTGCGCCCAGACCGCGTAGAGGGCGTTGGATCCAACGGTATCCAGGTCGCCGCCGCCCTCCTTGCCGATGCCCCTGTTGACGCCCTTGCCGTGGATAATGAATATCTTCTTTCTCATGGGAAATTCCTTTCGTTAACGGTGCATGCCCTTCCTCTATAGGGATACTAACTGTTCAAAAGGCGGGCATCAAAGGCTAACTCAAAGCGCGAGGGAGCAAAACAAGGCGCAGGACATGGGCGGCGCTTAATAAAAGCCTTCGACCATCGTCACCTATCAGTTCGGCGCAGCCATGCCCACCGTGTCGTTGCCCTCCGGAATATTCCAGAAGTCGCGCGCGAAGGGCGAGGGGTTGCGTGATATCGCGTCCCAGTACGTCCAGTCGCCGGGGACAAGGGCGTTCCATATGTAGAGGTTGTAGTCCCCCGCGTCGTCCTCCATCACGGAGAGCTCGTCGGGTCCTCCGCGCCCTATACCCGAGACCTGTGCTATGTCGTTCCTCTGGGGTATGATCCAGAAGTCGCGCGCCAGGGCCGACGGGTTCCTCGCCATGGCGTCCCAGTACGTCCGGTCGCCGGGAGCCGGCATGTTCCATAGGTAGAGATTGTAGTCGCCCTCCGTGTTGCCTACAACAAGGAGGCTGTCGGCATCCCCGTTCCCCGTCGTGTCCAGGCCGCACATGGCAGCAGCGTCGTCCCCCTGCGGTATAACCCACAGGTCCCGCGCCAGGGCCGAGGGGTTCCTCGCGTGAGCGTCCCAGTACGTCCAGTCTCCAGGGGCGGGGCTGTTCCACAGGTAGAGGTTGTAGTCGCCGCCCTGGTCCCTCATAGAGGCTATGCGGCTGCACCCATCCGCCATGAGGATTGTGTCGTTCCCTGCCGGTATCGTCCAGAACTCCCTCGCAAGGGCCGAGGGGTTCCGCGCATCTGCGTCCCAGTAGGACCAGTCTCCCGGAACCGGCACGTTGTAGAGGTATATGTTCTGGTCAAAACCTCTGTCCAGCTTCAGGACGGCCAGCTCCTGCGCCCCCGTCCCGTCAGCGTCGACCTCCGTCATCGTGACAGTGTTGTTGCCCGACGGTATGATCCAGAAGTCCCTGCCCAGGGGAGATGGGTTCCTCGCCGCGGCGTCCCAGTAGACCCAGTCCCCCCCTGCGGGCACCTCGTACCCGTAGAGGTTGTAGTCGCCGCCCTGGTCCTTCATCAGGGCGAGGGGTATAGAGGGCTCCCGGTAGATGGCGTAGAGCGCGTCGTCGTGAGACCCGACATAGACCGTCCCGTCGCTCCCTATGGCGGGAGAGGAATTGATCCATCCGTTGGTCGCGTAGCTCCACCGCAGGGAGCCATCGGAGCGTATGCCGTAGACCCTGCTGTCGCAGGAGCCGATGTAGATCGTCCCGTCATTTCCTATCGCGGGCGAGGAGTTGACCAACTGCCCCGTCCCGTAGCTCCACGCGAGTGCCCCATCCGAGTTGAGGCTGTAAACGCCGAAGTCGTCAGAGCCCGCGTATATCCTCCCGTCGCTCCCTATGGCGGGGGACGATGCCACGAACACAAGGAGTCCGGCCCGATAACTCCATACCAGAGAGCCGTCGGAGCCCAGGCAGTAGATGCGGCTGTCGTCGGACCCCGCGTATACCTTCCCGTCTTCTCCGATGGCGGGGGACGAGGTAACGGGGAGCCCCGTCCGGTAGCTCCATGCGAGCGACCCCTCCGAGTTGAGACAGTAGACGCGGCTGTCGTCGGACCCCGCGTATACCCTCCCGTCCTCTCCTATGGCGGGCGATGAGGTGACCCAGAACCCCGTCGCGTAGCTCCATACAAGCGCCCCCCCGGAATCGAGGCAGTAGAGGTTCGCGTCCCATGAGCCAGCGTACACCCTCCCGTCGCTCCCCACCACGGGCGAGGACCTCACCCAGTCCCCTGTCGCATAGCTCCACAGCAACGACCCGTCAGAATCGAGGCAGTAGACGTTATAATCGTATGAGCCAGCATACACCCTGCCGTCTGCGTCCACGGCCGGCGAAGAATAGATATCGTCTCCCGTCTCATAGCTCCAGAGGAGAGAGCCGTCGGAGTTGAGGCAGTACAGAACGTCGTCGAAGGACCCCACGTACACCTTCCCATCACTCCCCACCGCGGGCGATGACCTCACGTCGTCTCCCGTGATGTAGCTCCATCTCAACCCCGCCGCGAGCGATCCCCGGTATTGGCTCCTGCCCGTGTGCGCCGGGTCGTGGCGGAACATGGGCCACGCCATGGGCGTCGGCGTGATGGTGGGCGTGAGGGTTTCAGTCGGCGTCCCGGTGGGTGTCGACGTGGGAGAGATCGTGGGAGTCTGAGTCGGCGTATCCGTGACCAAAGGCGTGGCGGTGATCGTGGGCGTGTCGGTGGGAGTCGCCGTCGGCGTCTCCGTCGGTGTCAGCGTGGGTGTGGGCGTCTCCGTCGGTGTCAGCGTGATGGTCGGTGTCTGCGTTATCGTCGGCGTCAGCGTGGGCGTGGGCGTCTCCTGGTAGATGGCGTAGAGCCTGTTATCCCACGACCCCATATAGACCGCGCCCTCATCCCCTATCGACGGCGATGAAGAATAGGCAGGCGGCAGAAGGACCCACCCCCCCGTCACGTAGCTCCACACGAGGGAGCCGTCCTGGCCTATGCAGTAGACGCGGTCGTCATGAGAGCCGATATATATCATCCCGTCGCTCCCCACGGCGGGCGATGACCTGACAAAGTCTCCGGTGGCATAGGTCCACAACAGGGAGCCGTCGGAGTTGAGGCCGTAGAGAAGACTGTCATCAGATCCCGCATACACCCTTCCGCCATCCCCAAGGGCGGGCGACGATTCGATATCATCGAGGGCCTCGTATGACCACAGCAACACGCCCCCTGAATCGAGGCAGTAGAGCCGGTTATCGCCGGAGCCCGCATACACTCTCCCGTCAGCGCCTATGGCGGGAGAGGAATAGACATCGCCTCCCGTCGCGAGGCTCCAGGCCAGCGAGCCGTCCGAGTTAATGCCATAGATACTGTTGTCGTCCGAGCCCGCGTACACCCTCCCGTCGGCGGCGAGGGCGGGCGAGGATGAGACGTTGCCCCCCGTCCGATAGCTCCAGAGGAGAGATCCGGCATAGCTGATGCCGTAGAGGCGATCATCGCTGGAGCCGGCGTATACCCCTCCGTCATCCCCCGTAACGGGCGATGACAGGACATTGCCCGCCAGGATCCCTCCCGTCCTGTAGCTCCACACCAGGGTGCCGTCGGAGTTGAAGCTGTAGAGGCGGCCGTCATCGGAGCCCACGCTCACCCTCCCGTCTCTCCCCTCGGCGGGCGATGAACGGACGCCGCCTACAAGCACGAGGCCGGTCCTGTAGCTCCACGCAAGGGAGCCGTCGGAGTTGATATTGTAGAGGCGGTCGTCGTCGGACCCCACGTACACGTTCCCTGCGCTTCCCACGGCGGGCGAGGAATAGACGCCGCCGCCCGTTACGTAGCTCCATCTCAGGCCCGCGGCGAGGGACCCCCGATACTGACTAAGGCCGGTGCGGGCGGCATCGTGGCGGAACATGGGCCACGGCGCCGGCGTCGGGGTGATTGTGGGGGTGGCGGTCTCAGTCGGCGTCCCCGTGGGTGTCTCGGTTGGCGTTCCCGTGGGAGTCCCCGTCAGCGTCGGTGTCGGCGTCTCCGTGGGAGTCTCCGTCGGCGTATCCGTGATCAGTGACGTAGGCGTGATGGTGGGCGTCAGCGTGGGCGTGTTCGTTCCGGTCGGCGTGGCCGTCACCGTTGGAGTGTCGGTAGGTGTCGCCGTGGACGTGCCGGTGGGCGTCACGCTGGGCGTGGGCGTGGGAGAGTTCGTGGGGGTCTCCGTCGGCGTCCCGGTTATCGTCGGCGTTTCCGTGGGCGTGGGAGTATCCTCGTAGATTGCGTAGAGCCTGTCATCCCATGAGCCCACGTAGATCGTGCCGTCGCCTCCTATCGCCGGGGAAGAAGAATAGGAAGGCGGGATGATGACCCACCCCCCCGTCACGTAGCTCCATGTGAAGGAGCCGTCCGGGCCGATGCGGTAGACGCGATTGTCGTGGGACTCGATGTACACGCCCCCGTCGCTCCCGAGGGCCGCCGAGGACCGTACGGCGTGCCCGGTCACGTAGGTCCACAGCAAAGAACCGTCGGAATCAAGGCAGTAGAGGCTGCCGTCGTATGAACCGGCGTACACCCTCCCGTCGCTCCCCACGGCGGGGGATGACTGGACGTCGCCTGAAGTCGCATAGCTCCATATCAGGGAGCCGTCGGAATTTATGGCATACATGCTGTTGTCAATCGACCCTGCATACACCCTCCCCTCGTCATCCACGGCCGGCGAGGAATACATGTCGCCTCCGCTTCTATAGCTCCACGACAGGGAGCCGTCCGAATTAAAGCCGTAGAGGCGGTCGTCATCCGAGCCCGCGTAGACTCTCCCGTCACCATCCAGGGCGGGCGAGGAATAGACATCGCCGCCTGTCACATAGCTCCATGAGAGGGAGCCCGCAGCCGTAATGGCGTAGAGGCGGTTATCCGTCGAGCCCGCGTATACCTTACCGTCGCTCCCGATGACGGGCGACGAGTGCACGTCGTCTTTCGACGCAAAGGCGGATGCGCCGGCCCTATAGGTCCATGCCAGGGAGCCGTTGGAGTTCAAGCTGTAGATGCGCGGCGGATAGTTCGTGATGCCTAGCTTGCCGTAGGTACCCACGTACACCCTGCCGTCGCTTCCAACGGCGGGCGATGAACGCTCGCTCCCCCCCGATGCCACGGTCAAATACGTCCACGCCAGCGAGCCATCGGAATTGAAACTGTAGAGTTTTGCGTCATCGGAGCCAGCATAGACCCTGCCGTCGGCCGCAACGGCAGGCGAGGAGAAGATGTCCCCGCCTGTCAGATAGCTCCACCTCAGGCCTGCGGCGGCCGAGCCTATGTAAGAGCTGCGGCCCGTGTGCCTCTCGTTCTGGTGGAACATCGGCCAGGGGCCGCTGTCGAGCTGGCCCCACGCATGACCGGTGGTAAGGGCAAAAAAAAGAAGTGATAAAAAAGAGGAAACCAGTATCGCTGCCAGAGGCTTTTTCATACCATCTCTCCTTGCTATGCAGATGCCGCAAAAAGAATAGCTAGACTGCATACCCACTTCTGGAGGGATAAAATCCGCGAGTTTGCATTCTTGGACACCGTTAATGTACTCAAAGACGCGAGGCGAGTCAAGCTCTTTTGCCCATTATTTCAATCCATGCGCAAGATCCAAGTTTCAAGGTCTGCCCCCTACTGAAGCCAACGCAGAGCTCACCTACCTGAAAACGCGCAGTGTTTTCAGGTTGGGCGCAGCGATTTTCGGTAATTTTAATACCTTAAATAAAAAGGTAAAATCATCAAAACTATTCCAACTATAATAACCAAGATCGCATTGGATATAAAATATGGAAAGGCACATAGGGCTACGCCACAAACGAGAGCAATACCTCTTCGTTGTTTTTTGCCATAAACAATATACCCCAACCCAATAGCACCAAATAACATTGCAAGAAATATATCTGTTGTTGAATACATCTCTTATTCCTCTATTTTCATCACCGAACAGTGTCCCCGGAATTCCCGGAATTCCACGATTATCTATCCGGTGTCCCCTATTCGCTCGCCTGTCCTTCTCGGGAGCGGACGGCCTCCCGGATCGAGGAACCCGAGTTGCTGAAAACGCAGGAAGAGTACCCGGCAAACCCACGCATCGGTGGCGGCGTAAGCTATTTGTTTCGGCGTAAGCCGGGGGCTGGCCCAGTTGGAAGTGGAGGAGCCCTTGGTGACGCGAAATCCGAGCAGCTGCGCAGCCAGATTGCGGACGCCTGATAGTTTGAGGCCTTGCAGCTGCGCCACGAGGCTCAGGTCAACGATGTTTTGAGGTTCAAACGGAAAAACCTTCTTGAGACTCGAGAAATCGTCAGCCAGCCCGATGCCTGCCTTGATGAGCGCCGGATTTTCCAGCATTTCGACCAACGCGCCAGAAAATTCCATCCGTTTCAACTGAAAGAGATACACCACGGACGCGGTGGCAATCTGTACCAGGCAGGGCAGGTGAAATTGACCTTTGCGGAACGCGGGCTTCGTTTCCGTGTCAAGCCCCACCACCTGTTCGTCGCGGATCACATAAATCGCCCGCTCCAAGTCCTGAGCCGACGCGACCAGGCGAATCGTCCCCTCGTATTTCCGGATCGCCAACTGGGTTACTTCCTCTTTGGTCATGGTTTTCATATGTCGTGCCGAACTCCTCGATTCTCTCCGCCAGATCGAGAAACATCAAGGGAAAAGCGTCCCCTAATCTTCAGAAGCGGCGAAGCCGCTTTTCGGGGTCAGCTTGAGCAACTGGTTATGCGGTGACTTCGAGATAAGCGGAGAAACTATGAGAGGAGGGGACGGGAAGACCTTCTGTTTTTAGTCCATCCAGATGGAACTCGATGGCTTCCCGCATTCTCTTTTCGACCTCTTCCTTGGTGGCTCCGGTCGCAACACACCCATCCAGATCAGGCGAATAGGCGGAATATCCAGTTTCGGTTTCTTCAATAACGATTAAGTAACGTCTCATTTAACACCTGCCTGTTTAAATATACTATTTAATGTTCCTGGTGCCAAGTCATCACTGGACTTTCCGGCGATGGTCACAAGCCCAGTTTTTGTTGGGTGTTTGTACTGCCGATGACTCCCTCTCGTTCGTACAATGTACCATCCATCTACTTCCAGCATTTTAATGATATCCCTAACTTTCATCTGGGAAATATATTAACAATGAAAACCTAATAATTCAATTCGCATAACAGTGCCTTATACGATCCGTATAAGCGGACGGGAAATGGCCGAATTTGCCATATAAGATCCTTTCTCGTTTTTCAATGATTGGCTATGTGGGTCCGACCCCGATTATAAAACTGTTTTTATTGCCTCAATTGTCAAGAGGAAAGATTTGACCCCCGCCCTCCATCAGTGGTTACGCAACGCTCAGCGTACAGACAACCGGGGTCAACGTGACTTCATGGCCTTGACACGAATCAACCTTCAGACAGCCCGAGCCTGGGCCATTAAAGAAACGGGTGCAGCTCTCTGGGACTACACGTATCGAACAAGCGCATCGAAGGCTTGGTATCGCTTACTTGGCTGGATATCCCGCTGCCGTCTTCAACCGGTTATTAGAGTCGGGCGCATGGTTCGCAACTACCTGTGGGGTATCCTCAATGCCATCTTCGCAGCCGTTAACAACGCCCTCGTAGAGGCCAAGAATGCACGCGTTCAGAAGATCAAGGCGACCGCATGCGGATTCCGTAATCGCAGCCGCTTTCGCCGAGCCATTTTATTTCATCTAGGCGGCCTTGACCTCATGCCCTGTGGTATTGGAGATCTGCATTTTGCCCACACTAATTCCTGAAGCGCCATTTATTTATTCACATTTTCGCAAGGGATTTTATACTGATCTCCTATGCCATCAAATCTAGTTTTTTGAAATTCGTCGCTCACATAATCTTGCTGAAAAGTTACGTTTTGCCAAACCGTGCATGTGCCGTCACTGTTTTTTACAGCAATAGCAGCACGGATGTATCTGTGCAGAATAATTCCAGTAAGTTGGTTTCTTCGTATCATCCAATCGGAATCGATAATAACAACGCGCAACACATCACCTTTTACTCTGTCATTGTAAATTTGTGAAGCCTTGAAAGCAGTAATCATCTCTGCTTCAAGCTTGTTATCGGAACGCGCGGATTTCGGCATTACCGCAGCTTTTGTTTTTGAGTTGACTGCAAATTCGTTCAATTCATTGGATGCTTTTTTGTAAACCGTGTAATCATCACCAGTAATAACGAACTTCCCTTCGGCCACAACATTATAATTACATTTCAATTTGACAATTATAGTATGCTCACCAGATTCTAGTTGGCTCATTCGCTCTGCGAATTTAATTGGACCATAAAACTTGGGTCCAAACTTTTTATAAACCAATTCTTTGCTGCCGTATGCGGTCAGTTCATTTGTTCCCGGGACAATATCGAGCGGAAGATAATTTTTCTGAAGAGCATCACCCGAAACCCATAATGTACTGGTTTCCAATTGCATTTCACTCGGTTGTTGATAATCGTACAAGGGCGCTTTCAGTTCGTAGATAAATACTTCCACGGAAACATTTTTTGCCGATTCCTTTCCGATAATTTTTAAAATGCTTTTCTCTAAAAATGCCACCGAATAGATACGGTCGCCGGATTGAAATTGAGTTGTCAGTCCGGCTGGATTTGAAGGATTGATCGGACTCTTTGAAAAGACAATCTCACCGCTTTTTTGGGCGAACGCATTCACCGAAACGAAAACCAGAATAATTGATAGAATTAATAACGATTTAACTTTCATTTTAGCTCCTTTATTTGTAATGATGAAAACATACTAACATGAATTACGCAATATTTCAGTAGATTTTTTCACATAACGCCTCGGCTGAGGCGCGCTGTCAAGCGTCGCCTCCAGCCGTTGGTTATGTGTCTCATCCTTTTAGGATTTCAACGCACTCCAAACGAATACCATCAGGATCTCTCCATTCACACCACCGGTAGTTGTTATGCTTGAAAAAATCGACAACTCCAGTTTCGTATTCTGTTATGCCCAACGCATTCAACGCAGATATCACATCGTCCAATGAATTGACCCGCAGGGACAAATGTTGACTTGAGAGAAATTCCGGACTCGCATGCGACTCCGAAAGGAAGAAATGAACATGTGCAGCTTCCACCACTAATGTGCCTGGATCTCCATCACGAAGCTTACAAGACGCTCCGAAAACTCGTTCGTAGTATTCCTGAGTACAGACGAGAGAACTTACGGACAGGCAAACATGATCAATCGCGGTTGCGTCTATCATGGGCGTTCAATTTCCTTTTGATACATAACAAAGTCTTATCCGGTCCGCATAAGCGGCCGGGAAATGGCCGAATCCGCCGTATAAGACCCTTTCTCGTTTTTCAATGATGGTTACGTGGGCCCGTCCCCGATTATCTAATATTCAATTAAATATTGAGTAATTTATTTTCTATTTCTTCTATCATCGATATAATATTCAACTGCTGATCATATTCAACATTGAACATAAAGTTTTTATTCTCAACTGAATATCTATATATGTGCCAATCTGTTTTCGGTGTGGGAATTTCCAATAATTCTGAATATTTAATCCATTCAAGTTTACCTTCTTTACAAGCAGGCGGATCAATATGCGCAATCTCGGCAAGATACACAAAACAGATCCAGTTATAATTAGTTGGTGAACTTTCAACCATTACACCGCAACATTTTGGATATGTGATACGGATTCCAGTTTCTTCAAATGTCTCTCTGATGGCTGAATGTATCGGACTCTCATATGGATCGATTTTTCCACCGACTGGTGTGTATTTACCTTTATTGGGTTCTTTTTCACGTTTCAGCAGTAAAAAGCGGTCACCCGACTTTAAAATACACAGAACTGCTGGTTATTTATGTCCATTCGATACATACATGTTTCAAACCATTTTCAGCCTAACGCCCCGGCTCAACGGCGCGCGGCAGTTCGCGCGTCCGCTTGCCGCCGGTGGTTATGCGCAGGTTAATTCTTTAGAATGTAAAAAAGACTAGTTACCACAGCATTTTTTATACTTTTTACCGCTTCCACATGGACAGGGTTCATTGCGTCCCACTTTCTTTTCGGCAATCTTTGTTTTTAGTGGATTCAATAATATTTCTAAGGCTTTGATATCCTCAGGTTTATCTGGTTCCAATTCAATTGTATATTTCCAGCCGTTTTCATCAAATACTGATTCTAATTCTTTCACTCTTTCTTCTGTTTGTACATTCACAACAGCGGGATTCTTTTCAGTGCCCAATTTTGCTGTCTTTTTACCGTCAAATATTTTTTCCATTTTTTCTCCTTTAAGGTATTATATGATTTATCTACCGCATAACAGTGCCTTATGCGGTCCATATAAGCGGCCGGGAAATAGCCGAATCTACCGTATAAGACCCTTTCTCGTTTTTCAATGATTGTTTATGTAAGTCCGACTCCGACTATCCAAGGTTTTGTTCGAATCTCTATCATGCGTGTGCCTTTTCAAGGTGCGCGGCAATCACTACCTTGATCAAAGATTGGCGGGGCACGCCGAGACGTTTCGCTTCACGATCGAGTGAGTGAATCATCCAGATAGGGAAGTCAACATTGACCCTCTTCTGCTCGTGCTCCGGACGACGTGCTCTGGATAGATCAAGATGCTTGGTGATGTTTTCGCCGGCATCGAACTTCCTATCAAAATCCTTAGCTTTCATAGACTTCAACCTCCTCTTGTCGAGATCGACGAACCGAGATGATTCGAATTTTGTCATCCCGATAGGTTATAACTCCGGACCAATGCTTCCCGGCGATGTGGCCAACGACCATGAATCTTGGTTCGTCAGTCACTTTTACAGGAATCTCAAGTAAGTCGGGATCGTTCCAGAGGGCTTGGGCTTCGATGAAATCGATCCCGTGCTTCCTCTTATTCGCCTCGCTCTTCTCCGGGTCAAACTCGAATTCCATGATATATATACTATACCGTGTGTATACCTGGTGTCAACCGTAAATATACATCGTTGAGGTATCGAAGTTATGTGCTATTCTGGGGTTGATCTGATTCATTTAGACGCTAACCGTGTTTCTTGGCCGCTGTTTATGCAACATGTTTATTCTCAGGAGGTTACTCATTTAGGCGCAAAATTGCGAAAGGATGCTGCATTTGCTCAAGCTCATGAACAGCATATGGTTACTTGTTTAATTTATCTCTCGGCACATTTTGATACCCATTTGCGCCTGAAATCTTATTTAAAAGCAAAACCTCTTAACAGGTGGCTATCTTCGCAACCCCTTGATAATCAACGACATCCTTATTTAGGCGCAAACCGGCAAAACCCAGTTTTTGGCCGCATATCCACCGAGGTCCGAGCTTAATAACCATGTCCCACCTCCGGGGTGGGACATGGTCGCGGGGACAAGTCCACTTACCACAGGATGCCATCAACAACTATGTCAAGATGAATATGGATTTTGCGCTTCAGTCTCAACTTGAGACTGGGGGTCTACTACTTGAAATTACTGTGAAAACCGGGAAATTTGGCGCGAATGCGAATATTTATTTTTGAACATTTGATCAGTGCGGAGTGAATGTTTTTTACGGGATTTCGTTTCCCCACCCCACCACTTTTTTGAAGCGCTTCCGGGCTTTTTTTATCGGCTCTGTGAGGGCCTCGAGCTTATCCACAATGTCCATGGGGCCGGTGATCTCAACCGTGATCTTGTCCCCCTTCTGGCTGCGGTGGATGT
>Ga0075124_10000699_pt1 | contig 15527 bp, 13 predicted proteins | sample AntAceMetag02UKS_FD_69809 | JGI IMG/M metagenome (GOLD analysis project Ga0075124, IMG submission 69809) | Saline lake microbial communities from Ace Lake, Antarctica - Antarctic Ace Lake Metagenome 02UKS | ecosystem: Environmental > Aquatic > Non-marine Saline and Alkaline > Saline | place... | reverse complement strand
GTGATGAATGCGAACCGAACCCGCACCTACCAGCGTCTCACAATACCAGAGGCTGAGTCGCTCATCACAGACGGAACCATCGTGGGAGGGATGATCCCGAAGCTGGAGTCCTGCCTGTATGCGCTGAACCACGGTGTCCTGTCAGCACATATCATTAACGGCAACCGTGAACATAATCTGCTCCTGGAACTCTTCACCGATAATGGCGTCGGGACGATGATTCACCTGCTCTGAAGGAAAAGGAGGCTCTTCGCTGAATAGTGTGGGTAAAATATCTCAGAAATTCTCCTTTGCACAGGTGGGAACACAATTGTAGCACAGGCAAAATCCCCGGAAATAGGTGGAACCGGAGGGATGCCCGCCCATCCCTCCGGGGAACCCATCACACTTTGGAGTGGGTCTGCAGGGAGGGGGCACCCCCTCTCTTGCTTATCGTCAGAACCAAAAGACGATAAAATTCCGAGGATATTGACAGGACTTTGGTTCATGTGGAATATGAATTCACTCATTTTAAGAACCCACATGGAACAGCGATGAAACGAAAATGATCGTTTTCGGCATCTTTTTAACTCAGTATCGCTGAAAATTTTCTATGAATATGGTGGGGAACAGCCAGGATTCTCATATGGCAATGAGATTTTTCGTTATTGCCAGCCTGACACTCCTCTCATTTACGGTGGTCACAGCAGGTCTCATGGCGGGTGTCACGATACTGCTGGCCCATCTCTTCTATATCCCAATAATCCTGGAGGCCTACTGGTTTCACCGGAAACTCCCTCTCTTCGCATCCGGTGTCGGCCTCATCTATCTTCTCCTTGTGGTAGGATTTGGCAACACCACTCTGGTTATTTTAACGGCTGGCGGGAGAGTGGTACTCTTTGTTGCAGTCAGTTACCTCGTCTCGTATCTCTCGTCCCAGCTGCACAATGAGGAACAGCGTTTCTCACGGCTGGTTGGCAGTGTGAGTGATCCCCTGCTCTGGATGACCGGGAAAGGCACGGTTGCGTATGTGAACGAGGCCTACTGCACCCTTGCAGGCATCACGCCTGCAGCCATCACCGGAACGTCATACATCCCTGCATTCTTTAGGGGTGGTGCGGGGGGAATGGAGGAATTTCTCTCTTCCCTCGGCCCGGAGAACCCTGCCGGGATGGTAGAGTCGGTGTTTGCCGGCGGTGACGGGCATGATCATGTGGTTCAGTGGAATGTGCATGCTCATTACAAAAGCGACGGCACCATCTCCGGGTCGATTACTATTGGTCGGGATATCACCGCACTCCGGGTTGCAGAAGCAGCGCTCACCAAAAATCTGGAGACCCTGAAGGCTGTCTTTTCCAATGCACGTGAGTGCCTGATAATAGGCATCTGTGATGATGACGGGATGCCGGGGCAGATAAGGGATGTGAACCGGTATGGATGCACGATATTCGGGTATTCCCTCGCAGAGATGCAGTCTCTCAGGGTGAAGAAGCTCTTTCCGGATTCCCTTTCCTATCTGTCCACCGCAATGGAGGCGGGACGGGCCGGCATCACCGACGGCCATATTGAGGTCAGGGCACGGGGGAAGGATGGCGTCCGGTTTCCGGTGGAAGTGGCTGTTTCTTCCTATGAGATGGGTGGCGAGACGATGTTTGTGCTCGCGATGCGTGACATCACTGCGTGGGTAACTGCCAAGATGACCCTCACAGAGAGTGAGCGGCGGTTCCATGACTTTGCTGATTTCCTCCCCCTTCCGGCCTTTGAAGTAGAGTATGACGGGGGTATTATCTTCCGAAATATGACTGCAGACACGCTCTTTGGCTATGGGGAAGCGGAATGGATGGAAGGGCTCACCATCTTCACTCTGATCCCCTCCGGTCAGCAGCCGGAACTGCGGGAGATGTTCCAGGTATGTCTGGTAAAGGATATCATCCTCAGTAATGAGTTTAGCGGGGTACGCCAGGACGGGACCCGGTTCCCTGCTATGATCTACTGCCGTCGGATGATGGAGAAGGGTATCGTCACCGGTCTGCGGGTGCTGGTGGCAGATCTTACCGTTCAGCGGGGAGTGGAACAGGCGCTGAACCGGTCAGATACGATGTACCGGACGGTATTTGAGAACACCGGGACCGGGATGTTCCTTTTGAACGCAGACGGCACCATCGTGAACATCAACCGTACCGGTGCTGACCTGGTGGGCTACCCCCTCGGCACGCTTCTCAGTGGGGAATCCACCTTTGCAGATTTGGTGGCCAGCGAAGATCGTATCGGATTCCGCGAGAATGCTGTTCAGATGTTTGCAGGAACGGTGCCTCCCCGCACGCTTCCATTGATTGGTCTGGTGGACGCCGAAGGAATGGTGCACGATACACGGATCACGCTTTCGTTTATTCCCGACAGTTACCTGCTCGCAGTCTCCATCACGGATGAAACCGGGAAAAACCAGTCTGAACGGCTGATAGCTGTTGCAAACGGAGTCATTCAGCTCATCATCTATGAGGATGACACAGAGATCCTGCTTTCTGCTGCCTGCACAGAGTTCAGCCGGCTTGACCGCTATTATGTCGTCTCCATTGCCCTCTGCAGGGACAGGCACCTCATCACCGCTGGTGTTTCATCAGAGGCATTCCGGGAGACGAATGAGATGTTTGTCAGTAAATCGTCTGCCACCTATGAGGCAATTTCATCGAAGATGGTAAGTTATTCTCCGTGGACCGTGGAGAATGCAGAAACAGGCACAACAGAAGAAATCGATGTATTCGTCCTTCCGATGATCGCAGGTAATCAGGTGGAGGGTGTGCTCTCGGTCTATATCCGGTCCTCTGCGACGGTCACAGAACAGGAACTGACTACCCTGCAGGCGCTTGCCAATGATATCGCCTACGGTATCTGGTCCCGGCGTCTTGAAGAGCAGAAGGTGGAGGCCATCTCGCAGGTCGAGCGGAACATGGAGGAACTCTCGATTCTCAACGACCACATCCGAAATCCCCTGCAGATTATCCTGGGTACGGCAGAAAACGGGGATGCAGCGTATTATAACACCATGTCATCGCAGGTACAGGAGATTGATGATATTGTCCGCCGTCTGGATCAGCGGTGCCTGGAATCAGAAAAGATACGGGATTTCCTGCGCAAAAATTACCAGTTTGAGATAAAGGACAAGTGAGCAGGAAAGAGGAACAGAGGGCCGGAGTTCAGGGGAGATTTCCTTCTCCGGAATATTCCCGTTGCCGTTCTTCGTTCATCGCAATAAGGATTTCAAAGATTTTTCTCACTTCCACCGGGTCAATAGTGCGGGTGACGGCATACTCGAAGGCCCGGTCCAGCACACGGGTGCGCTGGTCCGGATCTTTTATCGGGGCACTGTTGTGGTGTTTTTCGCCTGCCACCATTGCCGCGAGGCGCTGGCGTTCTGCAATGAGGTCAATTAACGCAAAGTCAATACGGCTGATCTCTTCACGGACGCTTTCAAGTGTCATGCTATCTTCTCTTTTTGCCCGGAACGTAAAAAAGGATCCCCTCTGTCCGGCAGCATGTGGCAGATAACGACGTATTGAATACTGAGAAGGGAACAATTATTAACCATTCATGATAACCGACAAAATTGACCGTGAGGAACGCAAGGATCTGGGCATTGCGTGCCTTGCACTTGCGCTTGCGTTTACCCTTGTATTTAGCCGCGGGGGCTGGAATACGTGGATTGATCTGGTATTCATATTTGTTGTATCAGTCATCACCGTCGGTGCGGCCTTTATTCTCCACGAGATGGCGCACAAATTCACGGCGATGAAGTTTGGGTATTTTGCAGCATTCCGCAAGGACAACGGGATGCTTCTCATGGGTGTGGCACTCGCGGCCCTTGTGGGTATTGTCTTTGCCGCACCGGGGGCAACTGTCATCTATGGACAGCCCGGCCGTGAGATGACGAAAAGAGAGAACGGTATCATCTCTGCAGCGGGGCCGGTGGCAAACCTTGTTCTTGGTGTCGCCTTCTTTGCGGTTCTCATCGCAGGATTTGCCGTCCAGTCAGTGCCGGTTGTTATCATCGGGACGATGGGCCTCTCAGTGAACGGGATGATTGGCTTCTTTAATCTGCTTCCCATCAGTGTGCTGGACGGAAAGAAAGTCCTCGCATGGAACCCGGTAATATTTGCCGTATTAATCGTTCTTTTGCTTGGGATGGTCCTCTTTGCGACAGACTACGGCGGTGTCATGGACACGGTCATCGCTGCGATATTCGGGTGGTAACCCCGTTTATCCTCCAAAAAATCTTTTTTCGTTTCGGCGTTTTCATTGGTATGCTGCCGTTTTTTCTGCCTGTACAGGATTCGGGGAAATCTCCCTCAGAAGATATGTGCATTCATGGATTTCCACGCAGAATCGAGGGGATAGGGAGGTCCTTATTCATGGACAAAGAGGGGAGAACCCTCCGTTTTGTCAGGTATATGGATGAACAGATTGAATATTGAATAACGTCTGCACTATCCTGTACGTTCAATACTTCTATGTGGTTTACCGAAAGAATCAATATGAGTATTACCGGATACCGGAATAACAGAGGTGTACTGAAGAGTGGATCGTTTACCCCCTGAATCTCTGCGTGAATGTGCAGGTTCAGGTATATGTCAGTCATTTTCAGATGAGGAGATCAAGCCCCTGCTCCGGTTTACCCTTGAAAGTGCCGTTGATGAAGTCTACTGGCTGGATAGTGCAGGTACTGTTCGGTTTGCAAACAAGACCGCCACCCGAAGCCTTGGATGGGCACACACCGATCTTATCGGAATGAATATCGCACGTTTCCAGAGAGAGATGCCCGGGGGGGATTCCCTGCCTCTCAACCGGAGTTTGGTTGATATGGAGGGCGAGGATGTCTTTGAGGCAGTGCACAAACGGCGGGACGGAAGTATGTATTCGGTATCGGTTCACCGGCGTGAATTTCCCGGAAAAGGAGACCTGAAATACCTCCTTTTCGCCCGTGATACGACCCACCGTCATGAGTACTCCCGGAGGCTGAAAGCGTCTGAGAATGAGAAGGTGATGATTCTCAATGCGATTCGTGAGAATCTTGTGATGTATGATCGTGACTTCCGGATTGTATGGTCAAATGATGATCCAAAGGAATGGGCAGGTCTCTCTCCTGATGAACAGTGCGGGCATGTGTGCCATGAACTCCTGTACGGGCGGACGACTCCCTGTGACGGGTGTGTTGTGCAGCGGGTGATGGAGGAAGGCGTCAGCAGTTCTCAGGAAAAACAGCTTCCCAGCGGCAAATTTATGGAGCTTTCAGCCTATCCGGTCTTTGGTGATTCAGGCGAGGTTATCGGTGCGGTGGAGTCATGTCTTGACATATCAAAACGTAAGAATGCCGAGAAACTCTATCGGGAACTCTTTTCAACGATGCAAAACGGGTTTATTATTCTTGAGTACCGTCCTGCAACAGAGACGGATGTAGAAGACCTTGTGTTCCTCGAGGTAAACCCTCTGTTTGAAATCATCAGTGGTCACAGTGCAGGAGAGCTTATTGGGAAGAGCTGGCGGAGCCTCTTTCCGGAAGGCAGGGAGGAGATCTTCAACCGGTTTGGAGCGGTTGCCCGGAGCGGTAAAGGGGCAGCCTTTGAGGACTATAATCCATTTTTCAAACGATATTTCCATATTAATGTGTATTCTCCACGAAACGGACAGGTCGCGGTACTCTATACCGACAATACGGAACTTGTCAATCTGAATGAACAGAAAAAACAGTCACTGATGCAGATTGAGCGGAATTTTGAACAGCTCGCCATCCTGAACGATGAGATCAGAAATCCCCTGCAGGTGATAATCGGCCTTTCTCACCTCTCGCCCACAGATGAGAGTGAAAAGATTTTGGAGCAGGTGTTTGCCATCGATAAACTGGTGAATGAACTGGACCAGCGGTGGCTTGAATCTGAGAAGATCAGGGATTTTCTGCGGAAACACTATGCGTATTCCTGAATACGGTCTGTCGCATGCAGAAGGGAACAGGGCCCACGGCCTGTGGCATCCCCATCCATAATTATAAATTCCCTCGTTTTAATTATTCAGAGTGGAGATTCCGATGAAGGTTGTAGCATTTAACGGAAGCCCGAGAAAGGACGGCAATACCATCCGCCTGCTGCGGATGGTCTGCGAGACCCTCGAAGAGGAGGGTATTGAGACCGAGATTGTGCAGGTGGGAGGAAAGAGTGTGCACGGCTGCACGGCCTGCATGAAGTGTGCGGAGAATCAGGACCACAAATGTGTGCTGACCGGCGACCCGATGAATGAATGGATGGGGAAGATGTTTGCAGCAGACGGCATCATCATCGGCAGCCCGACCTATTTTGCCGACCTCACGCCGGAAGCGAAGGCACTCATCGACCGGGCAGGTTTTGTTGCCCTTGCAAACGGAAGCCTCCTCAACCGGAAGGCAGGTGCGGCGGTGGTGGCGGTCCGCCGGGCGGGTGCTATCCATGTATATGACTCCATCAATCATCTCTTCGGCATCTCAGGGATGGTGACGGTTGGTTCCTCCTACTGGAATATGGGCATCGGCCTCACTCCCGGTGAGGTGCATGGTGACCTGGAGGGCCGAAAGACGATGGAGGATCTCGGGAAGAATATGGCGTGGGTGCTGAAGAAACTCGGTGCGTAGACGGGTTTTTCTTTTCCCGATATTTTTCAATATTTTGTGTATCGTTCTCTCAATTTTTTTGTATTTTTGGTTAAATCTGCTATTTTTCATCAATTCAATACTGTTTTTTGATTTTTCTGCATACTGTCGATGGTTCCGTTCTTTTTTTCTTCCCGCCCTTCTGTTTTCATACTATTGTTATCATTATTCCGCGCCGTTTTTTCGGTTCAATTTAAATGAGACCTGTTTATTTGGTCGTATAAAATTCAGAATTAGAAATACAGTGAAATTCTGTAGAACAAGCATTTTGATTATGGATTTCAGCTATACTCTGACGACAATTCATCTCGGATATTAAAAATAAAGTTGTCAAGAACTGTGTGATATCTTCGTAGACAATCATGATTAATAGCGCCAATATTATCATTAAATTCCGTAATTCCTTAATATTCTTGACAATTGCAAATTAGTGATACTGCTCTTGAATAAATGATCGATTCTTGTGAATAAGTAATTCAGTTAATGGGGTTGGTATAAATATCCGCAAATTTGCGCGTTTAAATTAATTACAGAATGTTTATATATTATTTTGCAATACTTCTGACATATATACTAATATTTGTGGGGTGTTATTTTGGAGTCTATCAATAATGATGATGTTTTGAGTAAATATGAAGATCATGTTCTCATTTATAATGGAGGTCAAAGAGCTGTATATCGTATCACTCATCAAGAATTTGGAAAGGTTGCATTAAAAATTGGTACCTATAAATCAGAAAGTGACAAGGGAGGTTGGGATTTAGAAAGGATTGAGAGAGAAATTGATTATCTAAAAGAAATTGACTCTGAATATTATCCAAAAAATTATGGTTTTGAAAAAATATCTGGAAATCGATATGTTATTTTTGAGGAATATATCGACTCAGTTCCACTGAATAATTGCATGGAGAGATTTCAATCTCCTTTAGAAATAATGTATTTAATACAACATCTTGTTTTAGGGCTAAATGTTATTTGGAAAAAGGATATTGTTCATAGAGATCTTAAACCCCCTAATATCTTAATCACTAAAGAAAATTTACCAAAAATAATTGATTTAGGTATTGCAAGAGATCTAAAAGAAAGTTCTCTTACACGAATAGGTTTCGGAGGGCCATGCTCTGAGCATTATGCTGCGCCTGAATTACTTCACTATAGCAAAAAGAAGATTGACAGAAGAACTGATCAATATAATCTCGGTATTATTCTTTCACAACTCTTAATGAAAGGAACACATCCTTTTGAACCATCAGTTGTTGGTGGCACTTCAATACGAGAAAATATAATTAATGATAATTGGAACCGTGAATTTTTTAAAAATTCCATTTATGAGCCAATTAAGCCAATAGCTTCAAAATTGCTCGGCCATAATCCACACCAACGATATAGGACGCCTGAAATGCTACTTAATGATATTGAATATTGTATTGGGGGATATTCATGAGCTTTGAAATATATCACCAGCTTGGGTTTCGCGATACTTGGAATATTGATAGCATTCAGAGGCATGGCAGTGGGGATGGTGTAATAATCTCTCCAAAGAATAGGAAAAAAGAAAAAGTAGTCAGTTTGGGTAGTAAGATAAAGCAAAATGCAATTTTTGATCCTCAGTTTTGTAATCCAAGTGAAAGCATTAAACAAATGTCAACATATGATTATTATCCTAGTCAGATAATGCCGAATGGTTTTGATATATCCACATTTTCTGACTATTGCTCAATTTGTGCTGCTAAATGCGTTGAATTTCAAAAAAATAATGATTTTCGATATTTTATAGTGCCGACCTGTTTCCATGAAAGCATACCTGATGTAGATGAGTTGACAGATCTTTTGTATGAACAATATATTAGTCCATTTCTTTGTTCAATTGCGAATACTGGATCGAGCAAAGGGATCATTGTCCAGCTGATATTAAACAAGCATATGATTAAAAATGAGGATTATGCAGCGAATTTGCTTGATTGGATCACTGGAATTGACAATATCAATGGTGTGTATCTAATTACTGAGTTATCGCCAAGAGATAAACAAATTAAGGATCCAGATTTTTTGTATTCGTTGTTAAAATTTATCGACGCATTAAACCAAAATGAATTAGATATTATTCTCGGATATTTGAATACAGAGGCATTACTCTTGTCAATTGCGAATCCATCAATTGTCACAATCGGGTCATATGAAAATTTGCGTATATTTAATCCGCTTAATTTTTCAGATAAGGAAAATTCTCAAATGAGATTACCTGCACCCAGAATATTCATTCCCGAACTTCTTGATTGGATTGATTTCTATTATATAGAATTACTAATCAAAAAAATACCCGGATTTAAAAAGTTACTTGGTGAAAATGAATATACAGATCAAATGCTTAATCCAAATTATAATATGGTTTCAGGAAAAGCTGAACCATATAAACATTATTTTATTGAAAGTTCAAAGCAATTAAGGGGAATTGCCCAGTTTAAAGATGCAGAAAGATATGATAAACTAATTGATATTATTCAATCTGCCAATAATAAATATTCAGAAATAAGTGAGAAAGGATTTGAAATTGGTGATTATGGTTCACATCTACCAGCATGGTTAACTGCGGCAAATATGTTCGCATCTGAAAAAGGTTGGAGGTAGCAATATGGCATTTAATTCAGAAAGGGAAATGGTTGAAACAATAAAAAATAGCAACTACTTAAAAGATTTTTCAAACTCTGGACCTTGTTTGATAAAGGAAGAAGTAACTGGATTTTTTGGAGTACCAGATCTAATTGTTATTAGAAAAACACCAAAAAAACATATCACCTATGCGTATGAAGCGAAATTAACAAATTGGAAACGAGCTCTTTATCAGGCATTTCGATATAAAGCATTTGTTAATCGCTCTTATGTGATTATGGATCATGATCGTGTGAAGGCAGCAGTTTCTCATTCCGAACGCTTTGAAAGAGCAAATATTGGGTTAATTAGCATCGACAATTCGGGAAAAGTTTATCACCATTATCGCCCACGGAACGAGGCGCCTTATTCATCTCAATTAGAATCGAAATTCAATAATATTATTTCTTCATGTGAATTAGATGCATAATATATTTTAATAAATATGTAGAATGTTCCATTTTAAAATAACATCTCACGATTTTTTCCACATCAATCACTTCACCATTGGCACACCTATTTTTCCCATCAATTTCACACATAATCCATTGACATTCCCCCGTTTGCCCTCGAACACTAGATCTGAAAATACGAATTCTCAGCTCCTTGTATGTTCTTGGCTGCTGACTCTGAGGAGTGGCCAGCAGTTGAGATATTTGCGATGGAAGAAGGATCGCTCGATGCCTTCTGTTCGATGCAGTTTGGGTATACTGAGTCGTATGAAACCTAGGATGAAAGATAAATCCATGAATGGAGTCAAGGAACGAGTCATCGGTCCAGTAACCGACCAGGGACTCAAAAAAAGGCACTGTCTGCTTTGTGTTGGAAGAGAACCATCCCGGAAGGCAGAATATAGTGCAATATCTGTATAACTCAGTCATACAGTCCCATACTCACCGTTGACCTGAGGTAGCAGACTGGCCTGCCCAATCATGCAGTAGGGAAGTCGTCAAAAACCAATCAATTCAATTATTCGTTTCTCATATAATAATAATAATCTAAGAAAAAAGGTGTCGTTTGAGTGGGTAAATATGTAAACTCTGATTTTCAGAAAATTCTGGTCATCGGAGTTGTTGTTGGAATTATATCCGGTTTTGGTGCCTATCTTTTCTATAGTGGCCTGAAATATGGAAGCCTCTTTGTAATGAAATATCTCTGGGGATATGATTACGCTGTGGAGGGGGCATCCATTATAGATATTGCGTCCTGGGCCCCGCCTGAGGTCGGGTTTCTGTTCCTTCCGATCATCTGCGTTGGTGCACTGATTTCAGGGTACCTTGTCTATACGTTTGCGCCTGAAGCAGAGGGCCACGGGACGGATGCCGCGATTTCCGCATTTCACGGCACCGGCGAGATTCGGCGGCGGGTACCTCTGGTGAAGGCAGTCGCTTCAATTATTACAATATCAACCGGGGGAAGTGCCGGGCGTGAAGGGCCGACAGCGCAGATATCTGCCGGGTTTGGATCGTTAGTGGCTGATAAACTCGGTCTCTCCATGAAGTACCGGCGCATTGCGATTGCCACCGGTATCGGTGCAGGTATCGGGACCATATTTAAGGCACCCCTTGGGGGGGCGATTCTCGCCGCAGAAATTCTCTACACCCGCGATTTTGAGTCCGCTGCTATCGTCCCGGCGTTTATTGCCTCGGTGATCGGGTATTCTATCTTCGGCATTTTAGAAGGATTCGATCCGATCTTCGGCACGGTTGCAATAACCTGGACCGTCTGGCAGATTCCGTTTTTTGCACTCCTCGGAATTGTCTGCGGTCTTCTGGGAAGACTGTACTGCTATTCGTTCTATGGCACCAGAGATCTCTTCACTAACTTTTTCACCCGTCACGGGCTTCCGAAAAAACTTAAACCCGTGACTGGTGCGTTCTTTATTGGTGTTGTCTTCGTCATCTTCTGGTACCTTGCCCCGGAAACCCGGATGGTGGCTCTTGGAAGTATCGGTTCCGGGTATGGATTCATTCAGCTGATGATGTATAACATGGTCCCGCTGGCTGTGCTCATCATGATCCCGTTTGTACGAATCTTCATGACCTCCTTTACCATCGGCTCCGGAGGGTCCGGTGGTGTCTTTGCACCGGGTTTGACGATTGGCGCCTCAGCGGGTGCTGCGCTTGGCATGATTCTTCATCTCGTTTTTCCCTCACTTGTGGCGATCACCGCGGTTCCTGCCTTTGCGGTGGTTGGTATGATCGCCCTCTTTGGCGGGGTGGCGAATGCGCCGATTTCTGTGCTTATCATGGTTATTGAGATGACGCACAATTATTCCCTGCTTCCTCCGGCGATGGTGGCCGTTGCCATCTCTTTCATCGTAACATCCAACGATACGATATTCCGGGCACAGGCAGAATCAAAGCTTGATTCCAACGCCCACCGTGGTGAATACCACATGGACATCGCCCGGATGATCAGCGTGGGGGAGGCGATGGTTCCGGGAGAACAGGTGATCACGGTTTCGCCGGACACGTCCAGTGAAGAGGTGGTGACCCTGATGAATCAGACGCGGCATACCGGCTATCCGGTGATCAGGGATGGTGTCCTTGCGGGTATCGTGACTGTCGGAGATCTTCCGAATTATCACAAGGGAGAAACCGATCGTCCGGTCGGTGAGTGTATGACAGAGGACGTGATGACAACATCACCGGATCAGACCCTCGATGTGGTGCTTCGGCGGATGGCAGAGAACAGCGTTCATCACTTCCCGGTAACGGATTCTGACGGAAAGTGCGTTGGATTTCTGACGACAAGTGACATTCTTCGGTCCTACACCGATAAGTTAACCAAATTCTCGAATGCAAAAGAAGAGTAAAAAAATAGTGGTTTGGTTGGTATGGATACAATCAAACCGAATTTCCCGCTTATTGTGACACATTTTATATTTTGATCCGCTTTTCACCAGCAGTCAGATACACAGGGGAACCAGAGTCCGGGTGTGTCACCCTGGTATCCGTGACGCCATCGGTAGCCTTGCTGACTGGCGGATAATATATCCGATTACTCCTGTACAGCAGGACACGTAAACGGAGCCAATGGGAGATACTCTCCCCTCATCGTTTGGATTCATTTGTTCATTCGTCCATGCCTATTTAACTCTTCAGTACGCAAGAATAGCACATGCAGATTCCCCCATTTGCCCTTGAACGCTATTTTGGAAAATACGAATTTTCCGCCCCCTATATGCTATCGGCCGCTGATTGTGAGACGTGGTCAGCTGGTGAGATATTTGCGATGGAAGAAGGATCACTCGATGCGTTCTGTGCAATGCGGTTTGGGTATACCGAGTCACAGGGAAACCCGGTCTTACGGGATGAAATTTCAGCTCTTTCCGGTGATATCGGTGCGGACCGGTGTGTCGTCTTTGCCGGCGCTGAGGAGGCCATCTTTCTCACCATGCATGCCCTCCTCTCCCCCGGAGACCATGTGATTGTCCTCTCCCCGGCATACCAGTCCCTCCATGAAATTGCCCGCCACATCGGAGCGGATGTCTCATACTGGCAGATGAAAGAAGAGGATGGGTGGCGGCCGGACATGGCGGACCTGTGGCCCCTCATCCGTCCGGAGACCAAATGTATTGTGATAAACACGCCGCACAATCCGACCGGATTCCATTTCGCGGCTGCAGAGCTGGAAGAACTTATCGGAATTGCAGAGGAAAAGGGCATATGGCTTTTTTCCGATGAAGTCTACCGCTTTGGTGAATACAACTCTTCTGCTCTTCTCCCGTCTGTTGCCTCATGGTATGAAAAGGGCATCTCGGTCGGCGTGATGTCAAAGAGTTTCGGCCTTGCGGGCCTCCGGCTGGGATGGGTTGCGACACAGGACACCGACCTTATCCGCCGCATTCTTGCGTGGAAGGATTACACCACCATCTGCACCAGTGCGCCTGCGGAGTTCCTCTCAACACTGGCCCTCCGCCACAAAGATGAGATCATTGCCCGCAACCGGGAGATCATCAACGAAAACCGGGTTCTGCTTACCGCTTTCTTCGCCCGCCACTCCGGCCTTTTCACCTGTAAGGAACCACTGGCAGGCCCGGTCTGTTTTCCGCGGTTCGAAGGAGAAGAGGGTGCGGAAGCCTTCTGTGACACTCTTATACGGGAAACCGGTGTGATTCTCCTCCCTGAAACGGTGTTTGGCGACGGTGACCAGCACATCAGGTTTGGATTCGGGCGGCGGGATATGGTGCCTGCCCTCGCGGTACTGGAAGAGTATCTGGTCCAAAACGGGCGCTGATAATTCAGCCGAAATAACATATGGGTTCTGTCCCTCGCCCCTTTCTGCATCCGGGGGGTGAGGGCTTAATAATCGGGTTTGTCCGGAATGCAGCGTTCCGGCCTCTCTTTTTTATTTGTATGGTGCTGAATTGCTGGTGCTATTTTTCCCATTCTTTTTGATGAGTCTCCTCACAAAGAGGGCAGCCCATCCGAATGCAAAGAGACCGCCTGCGACATCACCCAACACAATACCCCACCATGCACCGGATTCCCCGAATCCGAAGGTGATGGCCAGGAGGGAGGCGAAGAATGCGATAAATACGATATTCCGGAAGAGAGAGAGGACAAAGGAAGTGGGTCCTCTTCCCGTGCCCTGGAAGATGGAGGATGACATAATCCCCATTGGGACGAAGGGGTAAAAGAAGCACATCGTCCGGAGGAATGCCGTAATCTGGGGCAGCAGGTGGGCACTCTCCGGGGTGTAGGCAAAGAGTGTGGCAATTTGCGGTGCAAAGACCCAGGTCAGGATACTGATTGCGACTGCGATCACCGTGCCCACGCCGACCGAGAAGAAGTGCACAGTCCGGAGGTCTTCATAGCGTTTTGCTCCATACAGGGCACCGGTGACAGCGATAACCGCTGTACTGATGGCGATCATCGGGACGACGGCAAACATCACCACCCGCCATCCGCCGGTGTAGACGGCAACCCCGTCGGTTCCGGCCACTGCGACAAGGAGGCCGTTTATGATGATCGCGACCCCCGCCATCAGCAGAAATTCCCCGCTTGCCGGCAGCCCGACCTTCAGAATATCAGAGACAATGGCCGGCTGGTAATGAAAGGATTTCCGGTGAATGGAGACATAGGTGTCGCGTTTTCCCAGAAACCAGTAGACCAGGACGGCAGAGACGAGTCCTATTGAGATCACTGTTGCAAGGGCGGCACCCGCCATGCCCATGTCAAGCCCGTAGATAAGGATGGGATCAAGGATCAGGTTGACAACAGATGAGACGGCCATTGCATACATTGTCCGTTTCATGTCCCCTTCTGCACGGAGAATGCCGTAGGCCACGTTCGTGAAGATAAAAAATATCGTTCCACTGAAGACGATGTAGGCGTATTGAAGGGCAAGCCCGATGGTATCCCCGGCACCGATTAATACCAGGACAGGTTCGAGGAGGCAGAGGAAACCTACCGTCATCACAACCCCGAGCGCAGCCGCCAGATAGAAGCCATGCATCGCGGTATTGTCAGCCCCCTCCCGGTCTTTTGCCCCGATACGCCGGGAGATCGCTGAGGTGACTCCGGAACCGATGCCGTTGGAAAGCCCGATCATGACCAGAAAAACCGGTGTGATAAACCCGATGGCAGCGAGTGCGTCCGGGCCAAGGCCGGCGACCCATATCGCATCGACGATATTGTAGATGGACATGAGCAGCATTGCGACGATCATCGGGCCCGAGAGTTTGATGATGGCCCGTTTCGGGTCGCCGGTGAGAATCAAAACGCCTCTGGTGGTGCCCGGTGCAGCAGTTTCGTTGTTTTCAGTCTGTGTTGTTGGTGTTGTCTGTGTCATTGATATTGAACTCTCTGTCTGCCATTGTACTGCTGGTGTATGCCATTGACCGGAGAATGGGCATCAGGTATGCCTGTGCCTCTTCCGGGAGACTGCCGGTGATTTCACGGTCAACGGTGTCTGCTGCTGCGATGACTTCTTTTGCAACCCGTCTTCCTTTTTCCGTCATAAAGATGCAGAATTTCCGGCGGTTTGTCTCATCCGGGATGCGTGTGATGCAGCCTTCCTCTTCCAGCCGGTGGATGGTCCGGGCAATGGCTGCCTTGTCGATCATGAGTCTGCGGCTGATCTCATCCTGCGTTGCGTCCGGGTGTTTTGAAAGATAGATGATCGGACCCACCGCACCTGCCGAGATTCCGATGCGTCCTGTATGTTCATTGAGGAGAATGTATCGGTTTCGGTGAATGATAGAGAGCAGAGCTCATATCGG
>Ga0075124_10000698_pt1 | contig 15555 bp, 12 predicted proteins | sample AntAceMetag02UKS_FD_69809 | JGI IMG/M metagenome (GOLD analysis project Ga0075124, IMG submission 69809) | Saline lake microbial communities from Ace Lake, Antarctica - Antarctic Ace Lake Metagenome 02UKS | ecosystem: Environmental > Aquatic > Non-marine Saline and Alkaline > Saline | place... | reverse complement strand
AACCAGCTTATTTATAATGATAAAATGCTTAAATGCTTAAATATTCCATAACAATTTAATCTTAGTAATAAAGGGTTGGTAATAGACAATATTTGATTTTTGTATCAGAGCAGTTTTTTTATTTTAGCATTAAATCATTTTCGCATTTATCAATATTCCACTAAATTCTTGGTAGTACCCATTATATTAATTGTATCATTAATTTCTAATACGTTTTATTTTTATAAAATCTAACTAAACCATCGATAGGATTTTTTTCTATTTTTTCAATTTTCAATCCTCGTTTTTTGGCAACTTCTTTTAATTCGTTTTCAAAAACAAAGCTAACTGAGCCAACGAAACCAATAGGTACTTCATTGATTACTGAATATTTGCCAGCTTGATTTTCAAAAAATTCATCAAATGAAGTCAAAACAATTTCTCTAATAAAGGGATGAGAAATATTTTCGGATAAAAACATACTGAATGATGAGAAAAACTGATTTGGTTTTGGTTGATTGTATGTTGCATCCAATATTTTTTCAGTATTTAAATCATACTTTACATCAAATCGTTTTTTAATCTCAACAGGAAACTGATCTTTTAAAAAAGCAGTAATAAGTTTTTTTCCCATAGAAGCTCCACTACCTTCATCACCATATATATAACCTAAAGATGTAATATTTTCAACAATATCATTCCCGTCATAATAGCATGAATTTGATCCTGTACCTAGTATGCACGCAATTCCGGGCTTATCTCCAAACAAAGCATGAGCAGCACCAAGCAAATCGTGATAAACCTCAAAACGACCGGCAGGAAATACGTTTTCTAATGCTTCTTCAATAATAAAACGCTTTTTTTCGGTTGAACAACCAGACCCATAAAAGAAAACATTTTCAACTCTGTTTCCATCTAAAAACGGAAGTAATTCTTTTTCAAGAATCTCTTTTATTTCCGGTGGCTTCAAAAAGTAAGGGTTTATTCCTGCAGTTTCATATTTATGCATAGAATTATCTTTTTCAACTGCTACCCAATCAGTTTTTGTGGAGCCACTATCTGCTATCAATATCATAATATTTCTTTTTCAATTCGTAAATGATCAAATATATGTGTAGACTTAATTGAGTTGATAATTATTTTAGCATTTTATCATTTAAGCATTTTATCATTCTATCATTTTATTAAAGCATTCTACCAATCATAACGTCAAAAACAATTTCTTAAAAGCTCCCTCTAAGAGCAATAATAAAATTCCTTCCGGATGCGCAAATACCAGAAGAATATGGTCTTATTCTGTAATTAAAAATATTTTCGATCCCAGAGCTTAATTGAACCTTGGAATTTATTTGATATTGTATTTTAAAATTTATTGTCCACCATGAAGGAGAATAAGGATTTCCATTTTCATCCTCAGAATACATATAGGTTTTATCTCTTTCGGATAGTGCAAGATTTTCGAACGAAATTTTACCATTATAAATAGAATATAATTTCAATTTAATCTTATCGTTGGTATATGTAATTGAACTGCTTCCAAATAATGGGGCAACATGCCTGACAGGGTATCCTTCATCATCTTTGCCCTTTGTATAAGTGAGATTTGAACTTATTACAAAACCTTTTTTTAAATTCACTTTTAGCGTAACACTACCTCCATAAATAATAGCACTTCCAGTATTTGTAAGAGCCTCAACCTTGCTCATTTCTTCATCATACATAATAGAATCATATCCGTTAAAAGTAAAATCGCGGCGAACCATTGCATTATCAAGAATTGTATAAAAGATGGTTGCATTAATTTTCGACTGATTACTAAAATTACGAGAGGTACCTATATCCAGATTATAAGCATATTCAGGTTTTAGATTTTCGTTTGGAACAATTACTGTTCCGGGTTCTGAATCAAAAACTTTGGCAATATCATCAATATTCGGAGCCCTATAACCGGATGAGAGATTAATATTAAATTTCCAATTATTGTCAGTAAGATAAACCATACCTGCACTTGCATTTAAAGCTCCTGTATTGATATTTATTTCATCATAAGGGAAATTAAAAAATGTAGTATCAATAAATTCAGATTTCATTATTACCTGGCTATATCGTAAGCCCGAGGAAATAGTAATCTTTTTCGAAATATTTGATTTAAAACTAAAATATCCTGCAAATGATGAGTAATCACTGCCTCCATCTGGATAGCGTGTTGATGTTGGAAATTCTTCAAGCGTATTAATATTTTCTATTTTTCCACTTGAATTTACCTTATTATAAAACCCTTCTAATCCATAAAAAATAGTTGATTTTTTAGATATTTTTTTATCAAGATCAAGATTTATTGAAGCAACATTTACATTTTCACTTCTACTTCTTAATTCATCTTTTTGAAATTTTCTATCTATACGACTTTCATCAAATATCTGATATGCCGCAGTTAAAATCAGTTCATCAAATAATTTTGATTTCTTAGAAAAACGAATATTTAAGTTATTCATCATCCATTTTTGAGGTCCATAATACCATTCAGCATATTTCAATTTATCGTTTTTATACTGAATTAATCTGTCATAACGTGGTATATCAGAAGTTGTTGAATAATGAAATCCATAATTAATATCAAGATTATCATTTGGTTTAAATCTAATTTTTTGCAAGATATTTAATTGGTTAAAACCTGATTGTTTCTGAACATTTTCATTTTTATTATTGATAATTGTATCAACTCCGCTTCTTCTTTCAACATATTCATTACGTACATAATCATCATTACCTACAGAACCCATTTTTAAATCATCATAATCGCTAAAAGTTACACTCGTTACAAACCCCCAGGTTTTCTTTCCATAATTAATATCAAAATGAGCAGTTTTCTCATTATTTGCAGATGAATATCTCAAAAGGGAATTGGCTGATATATGAGGTTTTTCATTTTCGGAAAGCTTAGCTTTTCTCGTATGAAAATCCATTACACCGCCAAGAGCATCACTTCCATAAATTATTGATCCGGGACCAAAAACGACTTCAGCATTTTCAATAATATTTGGATCAATGGAAATCACATTTTGAAGATTTCCACTCCTAAAAATCGCATTATTCATTCGTACTCCATCAACAACAATTAAAACAGAATTAGCCGAAAACCCCCTAATCATAGGACTTCCACCACCCAGTTGACTCTTTTGAATATAAACTTCGTTAGAGATACTTAGCATATCAGCAGCTGTCTGCGGATTATTAAAAGCAATTTGCCTAGGTGGAATTGTGGTAATTTTATTTGGAATTTCATTTAAATTTTGCTCCCACTTACTGGCGGACACAACAAATTCATCAAGACTAACTAATTTTTCTATCAGCTGTATTTCGAATCCAAGCTTTTCAATAAAATGAAATGGAATAACTAATTGATTATATGTGGGATGTTGAAATGTTAATGTATCAGTAAAATTATATTTACTTAAATCAACTTCTCCAAAATTATTAGTTAATGTGATAATACTATTATCAGAATTAAAAACGGCAACAGAAACAATTGGTTTTAAATTACTATTATTTACAACTTTTACAGTCTGCGAAAAGGCACTTATCGAAAAAAATAAAATAGATACTATCAGAATCAGATTTCTCATAATTATCTTTAGTTAATTACAAACTGTGTTACAAATAATTACTTACGTTTTTGTTTATATCCTTGTTTCTTTGCTGCTTCTTCTAGTCTTTTCTGGAAACCTGATTTTTTCTTAGGTTTTTTCTTATTAGCAGCAATTTGCAATTTTAATTTTTTCTCGTTTATTGTTCTTTTGATCAAATACATCTGAGCAAAAGTGATAATATTTGCGAGAAAATAATAATAACTCAAACCGGCAGCATAATTATTAAAAATTCCAAGGAACATAATCGGCATCAAATACATCATAGTTTTCATTCCCGGCATCTGCTGACTCGAGCCCATCATTTGGTTATTTACTTTTGTATATAAAACTGTTGAAACAGTCATCAATAAAGTAAACAAACTAACATGATCTCCATAAAACGGGATTGAAAAACCATTTGGGAATGTCCAAATCGAATCATAAGTAGAAAGGTCAGTTGCCCATAAAAAAGATTGTTGTCTTAACTCAATCGAAGATGGAAAAAACCTAAACATTGCAAGCAAAATAGGCATTTGTAAAAGCATTGGAACACATCCGGCCATCGGGTTCACTCCTGCTTTTTTATATAGAGCCATAGTAGCCTGCTGTTTTTTCATTGAATCTTCCTTCTTCGGAAACTTCTTCGAGATCTCATCAATCTCAGGTTTAAGCACTCTCATTTTTGCCGAAGACTTATAGGTTTTATAAGCTATTGGGAATAAAACAAGTTTAATAAGAATTGTAAGAATAAGGATTATTAATCCATAACCTATTCCGGTTCCTTCCAAAAGATTAAATACAGGAATAACTGCATAAGTATTTACCCATGCCAGAAGGAAAAAGCTCCAGCCCAAAGGAATTTGTCTTTCAAAATCCTGATGATATTGCCTTAAAGTATTATATCTATTTGGTCCAAAATAAAATGACATTGGAATGCTTTGATATGCCTGATTTGTATAAGGAAGCCCAAGCATTGCATTCATAGATTTTAAATATCTGTCAGATGTTGCATTTGGGTCAGTATAAACCTTTAGTTCCGGATCAACAAAATAATTCTCAGCAATAAGTATCGATGAGAAAAAATGTTGTTTAAATGAAACCCACTTAGCGTTTGTATTTAATTTTTCTTCATCATCTTTTGTTTCAGATAAATAGTCAACATCTTCTTTATAATATTTATAATAAATTGTAGGCCCATTCCAACGGTCAACAGATTTTTCCTGTTTTCTTAAATCGTTTTTCCAAATAAGATCAAGATTATTTAATCTGGTTGAAATAATGTCTTGCATTCCAACAATATTAATTGAAAAACCAAGCATATAATCATCGCCTCTAATTGTGTACAAATACTCAATATATTTACTCTCGTCTAATATATTTTCATCCTTATTAGGATAAAGTCGCATTGCAAAAACAATAGAATCCGATTCGGAAACAAGCATTTTATCTTTTCCGGAATCAAAATGATCTGGCCAATATGGCTGAAAATAAAGATCATTTGTATTTAATAATCTGTTTAAAGCAAAGAAATTAAATCCAAAATATGCAGAATCAGAATCAAACAAAATAAGAGGTAGTGAGTCGTAAGTACTATAATTTTTCAATTCAACAGATTGAATTTTACCTCCTTTTGATGATACGTTAATCTTAAAAACATCATTCTCGAGATTAAATAATTTATCCTCTCCTATGGAAGAATTTGCAAATACACCAAATTTTTCTTTGTAAATCTTTTCAGCAACCTCAGAATCAATAATTTCTGTGTTTTGTTGTTGAACTGCATCATTCTGAATATTTGCAAGAATATTGCGCTCTATTTTTTTCGCATAAGCCAAAGAGTCGTTTATTCTTTGAACAGTAATAACAGAATCCTGTCTATGTTTTTTTTCAACAAGTTCTTCTTTCGAAGGAGACATCCAAATACTCCATCCAACAAAAACGGCAGCAATTAATATTAACCCAATTATCGTATCTCTATTCATACTTATTTTGTTTTAAGTCGTTTTTTTAAAGGTGGCAAAGGTAATAATTTTAAGGATATTCAGTAAATTTTTGATTTACGAAAAAAATAAATTTATTAAAATCCATGTATCATTTTTAACTTTAGTAAAAAACCTTTCGATTAAAATTGAAAAGCAAGGTTTTTTGTATTTTATTGCACGAAACAAAATAAATAATTAACAAAAGGTATTTTTGAAAAAGCTATTTTCAAGAATTTAGAATAAAGAATTCAAAATCCAGCACCAATCATTTTTTATTTTCCATAATAGCTTTAACAAACCCAACAAATAAAGGATGTGGTTCTGCAACAGTACTTTTATATTCAGGATGGAATTGAACTCCAATAAACCAAGGATGATCGGAAAGTTCAATAATCTCAACAAGGTTTGATTCTGGATTAATACCTACAGGGATCATACCTGCTTTTCTAAATTCATCAACATATTTATTATTAAACTCATAACGATGTCGATGACGCTCGGAAATATTAGTTTTTTTATAAATGTCATAAACTTTATTTCCCTTTTCCAAATGACAAGGATATGCACCCAGGCGCATTGTACCACCTTTTTTATCAATGTTTTTCTGATCTTCCATAATATCAATTACAGGGTACGTTGTTTTTGGGTTCATTTCAGATGAATGCGCATCCGCATATCCCAAAACATTTCTGGCAAATTCGACAACAGCACATTGCATACCGAGACAAATACCCAGGTAAGGAATTTTATTCTCACGAGCATATTGAGCGGCAACAATTTTTCCATCTATTCCTCTACCACCAAAACCGGGTGCAACAAGTATTCCGTCAATTTCTTTTAATAATTCATTTTTAGTATTCTGAGTAATTTTTTCAGAATGTACAAGTTTAATGTTTACTTTGCATTGGTTTATTGCACTTGCGTGAACAAATGACTCACTAATAGATTTATAGGCATCTTGCAATTCGACATATTTACCAACAAGAACAACTGTAATTTCTTTTAAAGGATTCTTAAGTTTATACAAGAATTCTTTCCATAATTTTAAATCAGGATCAGATCTCCTCGGCATTTCAGTTTTATTCAAAACTTCGATATCCAAACCTTCTTCCTTCATTAATAATGGAACATCATAAATTGATTTAGCATCAATAGACTCTATAACAGAGCTTGGAGAAACATTACAAAATAAAGCTATTTTTTTTCGTAATGCTCCCGGCAAATGATGCTCGGTTCTACAAACAATAACATCCGGCTGAACTCCTTGTTCAAGTAATGTTTTTACCGAATGTTGTGTTGGTTTTGTTTTTAATTCACCGGCAGCAGAAAGATAAGGAACCAAAGTAAGATGCACAACAGCGCAGTCTTTGCCCATTTCCCATCTAATCTGTCGAACAGTTTCGATGTACGGCAAAGATTCTATATCACCCACAGTACCGCCAATTTCTGTAATTACAAAATCAAATTTACCTGTTTTCCCAAGTTGCTTAATACTTCTCTTTATTTCATCTGTAATATGAGGAATAACCTGTACAGTTTCTCCAAGATAATCGCCTCTTCTTTCTTTATTAATAACTGTTTGGTATATTCTTCCTGTTGTTACATTATTATCCTGCGATGTAGTATTATTTAGAAATCTTTCGTAATGACCAAGATCGAGATCTGTTTCAGCTCCATCTTCAGTAACGTAGCATTCACCATGTTCATAAGGATTAAGTGTTCCGGGATCTATGTTAATATATGGATCGAGTTTTTGAATTGTTACTGAATATCCTCTGGATTTAAGCAATTTTGCTAACGAAGCAGAAATAATTCCTTTTCCGAGTGATGAACTTACACCACCTGTTACAAATATATATTTAGTATTTGTCATTTTATTTAATTTATTATTTAATTACAGATTTTGCTAATTCTGCAATTTTCTAAATGTTATTGATATCCCAAAAGAATTCACAAATGATTAAAACAATCATTCAACTGCCCATCAAATTTGCTAATAAACGTACTTATTAATAGTATTTATACCTTAGAACTTTTGAAATATATTTTGCCACCCGAATAACCTGAATTGAGTATCCAAATTCGTTATCATACCATAAATATACAACAATATTTTTTTTATCTTCAGAAACTTTTGTGGCAGGACTATCAAAAATACAAGCAGCAGAATCACCAATAAAATCTGATGAAACAGCATCATATGCATTAGAATAACGAATTTGCTCAACAAGATCTCCCTCGAATGCAGCTTTTTTAATAAGATTATTTAAACTCTCAACAGTTGCTTCTTTTTTAATTGTAAGTGTTAAAATAACCAAAGAAACATTAGGAGTTGGAACTCTAACAGCATTTCCTGTAAGTTTTCCTTTTAAACTTGGAATAACTTTAACAGTAGCAGAAGCAGCACCGGTTTCCGTAATAACCATATTTACAGGAGCTGATCTACCTCGACGATGTTTCTTATGGAAATTATCCAAAAGATTTTGGTCATTAGTATAAGAATGAATTGTTTCTAAATGTCCTTTTTCAATTCCCAATTCTTTTTCAATAACAGAAATTACAGGAACGGCTGCATTTGTTGTACAAGAAGCAGCAGAATAAATATTGTTTTTATCAACATCAAACTCAAGCTGATTTACACCATAAACAATATTAGGTACATCACCTTTTGCAGGAGCAGTTAATAATACTCTAGTAATCCCTTTAGCTTTCAAATGCCTTTCTAATTCATTTCTCGTTCTTAAAATTCCGGTATTATCAATCAGTAATGCATTAAAAATTCCTTCTGATTCATAATCAATATCTTCGGGATTATTTGCTTCAAGCATTTTAATATAATGACCGTTAACAAAAATTGTTTTTGCATCAACATCTTCTACTGCTACACCTCTAAAAGGTCCATGTATTGAATCATGTCTGAATAAAGAAGCTCTTTTCTTTAAATCTTCTCCCGAGTTTTTTCGTGCTACAATTGCACGAACTCTTAACTGTGAACCATTACCCTGAATAATTAATTCTCTGGCTAACAATCTTCCAATCCTTCCAAATCCATAAAGGACAACATCAACAGGTTTATCATAATTCGGGCTTTTGCCAATAAGCTCACCTAATTTTAAGTTAATAAATTCTTTAGGATCTTTAATTTTATTATCGGCATCTGCAAACTCCATATTCAATTTACCAATATCAATTTTGGTGGGTGGAATATTTATACTACATATTACATTTGCCAGGTCAAGTGATGTTTTAATATTTAATTGTTTATTAATTAATCTTTCTGAATATGAATGTCTGTGCAAAATAATACTCGCACTTCTGTCAAATAGCTGAGTTCTAAAAAATATTAGTTCTATTGATTTATCGTAAAATAATTTTGTTAAAACATTTATGAATTCGTTTGCATATTTTTCTTCTTTAATCCATTTATTCAACGAAGATTCATAATGGTGATTGGGATTATTACTATTATTTGATTCGGACATAATATAGATTTTTTAATTAATAATTTGATTAACTAATATTATTTTCAAAATTAATAAAAAAAATAGATTACAAGTAATAGATAATTACTTGTAATCTATTTTTTATTAACATTTTTAATAATTAGTTTTCACCAAACTAATACATAATAAATGGTTGTTTCTTTTATTGACCTAAATAAAATTTCAACAACTTACTTCTCGAATTATGCTTTAATCTTCTTATTGCTTTTTCTTTTATTTGTCGAACTCTTTCACGTGTAAGATCAAATTTTGCACCAATTTCTTCTAAAGTATGTTCATGATTTGCAGCAATCCCATAATATAAATTGATAACATCTCTTTCTTTTTCACTCAGTGTTGATAACGACCTTGCAATTTCTTTTCCAAGAGATTCGTGCATTAGATCAGAATCTGTAACAGGATTATCTTCAGAAACAAAAATATCTAAAAATTTCATGTCATCATCCTGTGTTAAAGGAGCATCCATAGAAATATATCTGGTAGATATTTTCAAGGCTGATGTAATTTTATGTTCCGGTAATTCTAGTTGTTCGGCAATTTCATCAGGAGAAGGTGGTCTTTCAAACTTTTGTTCAAGTTTTGATGAAGCTTTCTTAATTTTATTTAATGACCCAACCTGATTTAAAGGAAGTCTTACTATTCTTGATTGCTCAGCAAGTGCCTGAAGAATTGACTGGCGAATCCACCAAACCGCATAAGAGATAAATTTAAATCCCCTAGTTTCGTCAAACCTTTTTGCAGCTTTTATCAATCCTAAATTACCTTCATTAATTAAATCAGGTAAACTTAATCCCTGATTTTGATATTGCTTTGCAACAGAAACGACAAAACGAAGATTTGCTTTTGTTAGTTTTTCAAGAGCAAGTTGATCTCCAGCTTTTATCTTTTGTGCTAACTGAACTTCCTCATCAGCTGTAATAAGCTCTTCCCTACCAATATCCTGTAAATACTTATCCAGAGAAGCTGTTTCCCTGTTAGTTATTGATTTGGTAATTTTAAGTTGCCTCATAACTTCATCTTTTAATTTCTTAACTAATTGTAAACCAATAAGGTAAAATTCTGACAATTAGCGTACAAAAGTAACAAAAATTTTTGTGTTATACAAAACGAAATATTAATATTTTTTAATTATTCCATTTATACTCAATTATTTTAGTTTCCAAACCCATAAATAATCCTCATTCCGTTTGGATAAACTCCTTCAACATTAAGGACTCCATTGCTCGAATTATTAATTGCATTATCAATATCACTTTTATTGTTAATAATCGTATTATTGATATTTGTGATAATAAATCCTTTGCGAACGCCACCACTTTTTAATAAGCCTTCTTTAAGTTTACTTACTCTTAAACCATTATTGATTTTTAAATATCTTTTTTCGTCATTAGTAATTTTTTCAAAATTTGCTCCAAGTCCGGAAACAAAAAACTCTGAATTGGTTTTAATAACTCCTGTTTCACCATTTTCGTTTCTCAGAACAACATTAAAATGTAAATTCTTTCCATTCCTCACAACTTCAATATTTACTTTGTCTCCGGGTCGATACTGAGTAACAACTTCAAGAAACTGTGAAATACTATTAATTTCAACTCTTTCTATTTCTGTAATCACGTCTCCTTCAATAATTCCGGCTTTTTCGGCACCACTATTTTGAGAAATAGAATGAACAAAAACGCCTTTTATTTTATCTATTCCATTTTCTTCAGCTAGTTGAGCATCCATTTCTCTAATTACAACCCCAACAAATGCTCTTTGTATTTCACCATATTTCACAAAATCGTTCATTACTTTTTTAACGATATTTACAGGAATTGCAAAAGAATACCCTTCGTAATAACCAGATTGTGATGCTATTGCTGCATTAATACCAACAAGATCTCCATTAATATTTACCAAAGCACCTCCACTGTTTCCACGATTAATAACTGCATCTGTTTGGATAAATGACTCGATGGCGGAGTTAGAACCCAAAATATTTATATCTCTAGCTTTCGCACTAACAATTCCGGCAGTAACTGTAGAAGTTAGATTAAAAGGATTTCCAACAGCCAGAACCCATTCTCCAACCTTAACTTTATCAGAATTTCCATAAGTTAAAAATGGTAATTCCTCAGCTTCAATTTTTATCAGAGCCAGATCCGTTGAAGGATCATTTCCAATAATTTTTGCAATATAAGTTCGCTTATCATTTAAGGTAACTTCAATTTCCTCAGCATCCTGAACAACATGATTATTAGTTGCAATATATCCATCATTAGAAATGATAACACCGGAACCATAAGCAGTAAAAAAACTCCTTCGTCTGTCAAATGGATTTCCGTCTATAAATTGTTTTAATGAACCGAAAAAATCATCATAAACGCTTGACTTTTTTATAAATTTTGAACGAATATGAACAACTGCATGTATTGATTTCTCAGCTGCAGTTCTAAAATCAGGACCTGTAACAAGTGCGTTATTAGTTACAGATGCATAATGTGCAGGAGCAATTTCACCCTGAATTAATTCTCTTGTTTGAGTTTTTCTCTTTTTAATAGTACTGCTAGCTGTATAACCTACGGCAATTAATAGAACAGAAATAATAATTACGCATAAAATCTTTTTCATAATAATTTAGTTTTAATGATTAACACACAATTGTATTAATCAAAAAACGCTGCTTTTCTCAAAAATATTTTTCATAATCCTGTTAATTATTGTTAAATAGCCAAAATATTTATCCTAAAAAAAAAGATTATTTAATATTCAAACAATTGATAATTCTGCTTCAATATTAATTGTCAGATTATTTGTATATTTTTGTGAAAATAATATTATTAAATTTTAAAACTCAACATTATTTTATACGAAATTTTTGCATAAAAGATACATTAAAATACTTATTATAAAAATTATTTCATAAAGATGAAAATTAATTTTTGCAAATATGAAGGAACCGGAAATGACTTTGTAATTATTGATAACAGGGGTTCAGTTTTCAATCTTTCTCAAAAAGCAATCTCGAAAATATGTCATCGAAGATTTGGTATTGGTGCCGACGGACTTATTTTGCTTAATTCTCATAAAAAATATGATTTTGAAATGAAATATTTTAATGCAGATGGTAGAGAAGGATCCATGTGCGGAAATGGTGGAAGATGTATTATTGAATTTGCAAATCGCTTAGGAATCATTAAAAATCAAACAAAATTTATCTCAATCGATGGAGAACATTCTGGTCAGTTAATCGAAACTACTAATAATACTTCAACAATAAAATTACTTATGAATAATGTTGATAGTATTGAAGCTTATCAGCAGGATTACTTTTTAAATACCGGTTCACCTCACTATGTAAAATTTGTATCAAACATCGAAGATTATGAGGTAATTATTGAAGGCAAAAAAATACGTCATCAAACAAACTTTGATAAAAATGGCACTAATGTTGATTTTGTTGAAATAAAAGAAAACAAGCTTTTTGTGAGAACGTACGAAAGAGGGGTAGAAAACGAAACTCTTTCGTGTGGAACAGGTGTCACCGCCTCGGCTATTGCAGCTTCAAAAATTATTCCCGGCAAAGAAAACTTTGATATCATTACAAAAGGCGGGAATTTAAAAGTTTCCTTTAAAAAGTTACAAAATAAATATTCTGATATCTGGCTTGAAGGTACTGCAACTTTTGTTTTTGAAGGAGAAATGGATATGATTTAGGTTTTATTTTCGAATTAGTTTAGCTGTCAACACTCCAAATCTTTCTTTCGGATTTTTATGATCGAAAGCAACATTATTCCTTATACTTTGAAATATCCTGTGTTTATATTTCTCAAAATGTTTTTCCTCTGTTATTTCAAATTTTGGAAAATATTTTTCTAAGAAACTCCAATTTATTGACTGTGGCTCACAAAGTTGAGCTTTTTTATGAGTGTCAGCAATCAAAAGAAACACTGCACCGGGTTTTAAAACTCTTTTAATTTCTTCGCAACTTAATTTTAAATTTTCAACATGATCGATTGAATTAAAAGAACAAACAACATCAAAATAATTATCACCAAAAGGGATATTTTCGGATTGGCCTTTTACATATTTCATTTTATGATTCTTAGCTCCAAGGCGAAGATATTTATCAGCGAGAGGATCGAGGCCTATGCGCTCGCTCGTCATATCAGCCCATTCGAGACTACCACGAGGACCACAACCAATATCAAGAATTTTCTTTCCTTGATAAAAATCTTTTGACAAACCAAAATAATCTTTGTAGAAATATTCGTAATGAAAATTAGTCAGCTTCTTTTCCCTGAATTTTCTTATCTTCCAATAAAATATCTCACTACTTTCTTTAATATAAGTCCTGAGTTTAGACATGACACTTTTAGAAAAATTAAGAATAAATAAAATGAAACAAAATCAATTTAATTTAACAAGCCAATTATAAAAAATCAATCTGTTTTAATTATTAATATTCTCACGTTTTACTTTTACCGGATTTGAAATGAATGATTGAGAAAAATCTGAAATAATCTTTTCGAACTCATGTGGATATATCTTGCTATACTCATGACTTCTTCCATAAGTATAATATTTATCCTTAAACGACTGCAAATCTGAAGTTTTAATTACAATAGCCTGAACATTAAACTCATTACCCGCATCTTCATCTATTGTTCCCATAAAAACTAAATTTTTCTGATCTCCCATTTTCCATTTGGCAATATACTTTCCATCAACAAAAATTGTTTTCAATTTCATATATTGTACTACACCATCCCAACGTGACAGATAACGAACTAATTCGGAAGTTTGAACCGCAATAAAAAGTGTATAAAAATCAATGTCAACATCTTGTGAAAATTCAACTATACCCTCAACAGGAATTCTTTGCGGTATTATTTCCCCCTCATAAGGTGAATTAATTTTAATATCTACGATATCATTTTTAACATTCTGAGCATTAGCGATTCCAACAACAGAAAAAATCAAAAGTGTAATTATTGATGAGCACAATCTCTTTTTCATAATATTTCTTTTTAAAATTTTGATTAAAAGTAAAGTTTATTTTTGATACAATACACAAAAAAACAATTATTATTTTCTTTGAATTCTATTATAAAACTATATAGACTTTCCAAAAACAATAAATCGTTTCATAGTATTTAAAAATAGTGTTGCATACTATTTAAATCAGCCTTCTACTCTATTTTTTGTGTCGTCCACAAGCAATACATTTATATCGTTGTTTACCATTTCTAACACCATGTTTTCGTGTAATTGTACTACAGCAATAAAAGCATTTTTTTTATTCATAACATTTGATTTTCTGTAAAACTATAAATATAAAGGATTGTAGAGCATCTGAGCAACCAATTTGTCTATTATACACTTTTTTATAAATTATTCAGGTAAGAATGATTTTATTTAAGAGGCAGGGAAGTTTAGTATACAAGTGGTACTTGTTTATTATACATTTCCAAAAACCCCCCACTGACAAATTCAGGATGCTCTTTCCATTTGTTTTCCAGAATCTTTGAATATTGCTCAACAATGAATTTCACTCTATCACAATGTTCTATTTCTTCCTTGCCCAGATCAAGAGGTTTATGAAATTCAATATGCATTCGTCCTTTTTTTCCAGGAATTGCAAATACTGGAATTATTGGTGATCCTGCAATTAAACCCAATTCAGCAAAACTGGACCTGAAACCCCTGTGTTTTTCAAGGAAATTAATATTCACATTAGCCATGCCGTGCATACCATAACCTAAAATATTAAGTATACCGCCGGATTCAAGAATCTCCTTAGAATCAAATAATTGTTTGAACATTTCACTCTGTGCACCCTTGCCAAAAGAAATAAGATTAGGCTTACGACTTTCCTTCAATCCTTTATACTTTGATGATTCCTTATATCGCTCACCAGCTATTGTATAAAAATCTTTATACCCAAGAGCCGGGAATAAGGAGAATACAACAGAGGGCAATCCATAATGAGAGTTGAGTAAAAACAACACCTTTTCCTGATTTATAGTTTTCCTGGAATATTTCGTAATTCTTTAACTTAAGTTTTCTGAAATATTTTTTTTCAGATAGATTTGTAAAGGAAGATGCTTTCCATCCGTGAAGGAAATTCAACCTAAGGAAATTCATAATGGTTTCTTTCTCATTGTATTCTCCCGGGAGATGAGCCAGAAATTCTTTTACAATTGGAGTTTTGTTTTTAAAGTATTCATTTAAGGCGAAATCGGTTCCACAAAACCAGTGAATTAATCCTGATCCCAAACCATAAGGTATCCTTTTTAATCCTTTTTTAGAATTGAAATAATTAAAGATCCTGCCTACTCTTTTTCTTTTTAAAAGAAAGCCCATTATATAAATTTTTAGAGGTCAGTAGATATTTACCTATATTTGTACTCAATAAAATCAAGTGTTTTATGGAATTATATAACGGACAAAACCTCATAGAGTTTGCTGAACGCTTCAAAT
>Ga0075124_10000697_pt1 | contig 15557 bp, 11 predicted proteins | sample AntAceMetag02UKS_FD_69809 | JGI IMG/M metagenome (GOLD analysis project Ga0075124, IMG submission 69809) | Saline lake microbial communities from Ace Lake, Antarctica - Antarctic Ace Lake Metagenome 02UKS | ecosystem: Environmental > Aquatic > Non-marine Saline and Alkaline > Saline | place... | reverse complement strand
AACTTGTACACGGCGGTCTTCGCTACCTGAAAGAGGGACACATATTCGTGACAAAGGCTTCCGTTGAAGAGCGCGAGCGAATGCTCAAAGAGGCTCCCGGCCTCGTGGAGCATATCGGCTTTCTGATGCCCGTATATAAAGGGTCCGGACCGGGCAAGTGGACCATTGATATCGGCCTTCTCATCTACGATCTTCTGGCACGCCAGAAACAGCATGATTTTTTTGACAGTGAAGACTTTACCAAGATGTCCCCCCTCATCAAGACAGAGGATCTCGCCGGCGGATTCATGTTCTATGACGCACAGGTCGATGATTCGAGGATGGTGCTCAGGCTCATAAATGAGGCAATTCTGGATGGCGCCTCTGCCGTCAACTACGCCGAAGTTACGGAGATAAAAAGGGGTCGACGGGGGGAGGTTGTCGGCGTTATTGCACGTGATACGGAAGAGAAAGAAGAGAGAACCTTCATAAGCCGCGCCGTTATCAATGCCACGGGAACCTGGGGAGAGACCTTACACCCGTCTCCCGACCCGAAACGTCACCTGCGCCCCCTGAGAGGCAGTCATCTGATCTTCTCCTCATCATCACTTCCCCTCGATAAAGCGGTGGCCTTTATGCACCCCGACGATAACAGGGGCTTTTTCGCCATACCCTGGGAGGGTGCCGTGATCGTCGGCACCACCGATGTGGATCACTTGGAAGATCTTGCGAAGGAACCGGTCATATCGGAAGAGGAGGTAACCTATATTATGAGGGGTCTTCAAGCGTACTTTCCTACCATCGATATCACTGCCGAGGATTGTATCTCAACCTTCGCGGGCATCAGGCCGGTACTGAGCGCAGGGAAACTCTCCCCTTCCGAGGAATCCCGCGACTATGTCGTCTGGAAAAAGAAGGGACTCGTGACCGTTACGGGAGGAAAGCTTACGACATTTCGCAGAATGGCCTGGGACACACTAAAGGCGGCCAAGGCATATCTGCCACCCACGGAAGAACTTGATAAAGACGACCCTGTCTTTTCAAAGGTGCCGGAAAAGCCGGACAATGATTACGGCCTTCCGCTCGAGGAATGGCGTCGCCTCTATGGACGATATGGCAAGGAGGCAAATGAACTTGTCAGTTCTGCCTCGAAAGAAAACCTTACCCATGTTCCCGGCACGCATACTCTCTGGGCCGAAATCCCCTTCGTTGCGGAGAGAGAACAGGTACGGCATCTTTCAGATCTGCTTTTACGAAGGGTACGAATCGGCATGCTGACCCCCAAAGGAGGAAGGGAACACCTGGACCGCATCAAAAAACTCTGTAAATCCTCACTGCCGTGGAGTGAAGTGCGCTGGGAGGAAGAAATAGACATGTACAACGGAACCTGGGAGCGTGCCTATTCGCTCCCTTCTAAAAAAGGAGAGGAAAATAATGAGCACGAAAGACCTGGTACTGGCGATTGATAACGGGACCCAGAGTCTAAAGGCGCTTGTCTTTGACCTGGAGGGAAATTTGCTTTCGCGGCAGAGGGTAGCTTTTCAGCCTTATTTTTCCGAGAATCCGGGCTGGGCCGAACAGGACCCCGAAGTATTCTGGAATGCGCTCTGTCAGGCATGCCAGGAGACATGGCAGCGGGGTGACATCGATAAAGAGCGCATCGCCGGTGTGTCCATCACCACCCAGAGGGCCACGGTTATAAATCTTGACAAAAACGGCACTCCACTCCGCCCGGCCATTCTATGGCTGGACCAGCGGAAAACCCGCGGACTCCCGCCCATAGGAGGTCCCTGGGGACTTCTCTTCAAGACTCTGCGTCTCGAAGATACGATCAACTATTTCAGGTCCGAGGCCGAAGCGAACTGGCTCAGCACCTATCAGCCGGACATTTGGGGAAAGACCCACAAGTACCTCCTCCTCTCGGGCTATCTTACCTACAAAATGACGGGAGAATTCGTCGATTCCGTCGGGTCTCAGGTGGGCTACATGCCCTTTGATTACAAAAAGCTCACATGGGCGCCCAGTTGGGACTGGAAGTGGAAATGTCTCTCAATGGATCCTGACCGGCTCCCCAATCTCTTTACCGTGGGAGAAACTCTTGGTACCGTTACCTCGGAAGCGGCCGAAAAAACGGGCATTCCCAAGGGACTTCCGGTTATTGCCGCTGCTGCCGACAAGGCCTGCGAGGTCATCGGTTCCGGAAGCTTTGAACCATCTGTGGGTTGTCTTAGCTATGGAACAACGGCAACCATTAACGTAACACACAAAAAATATATCGAAGCAGTACCTCTTCTGCCGGCCTATCCGGCAGCCGTTCCCGACTATTACACTATAGAAGTCCAGATAATGCGCGGCTACTGGATGGTAAGCTGGTTCAAGGAAGAGTTCGGTCACCCTGAGATAGAGATGGCGGCCAAGGAAGGTCTTGAAGTCGAAGAGCTTTTCGACAGGCTTATTGACGATGTCCCTCCAGGTTCAATGGGTCTTATGCTGCAGCCTTACTGGACACCAGGCCTGAAACTTCCGGGGCCCGAGGCCAAGGGTGCCGTTATCGGTTTTGGCGACGTGCACACAAAGGCATATCTCTACCGTTCGATACTGGAGGGCCTCGCCTATGCGCTGAGGGAGGGGAAGGAACGGATCGAGAAAAAGACAAAGATTCCCATCACATCACTCCGCGTATCGGGAGGCGGTTCGCAGAGCAGAAATGCCATGCAGGCCACGGCTGACATCTTTGGTCTCCCCACGGCAAAACCGCATCTCTATGAGACATCGGGTCTCGGCGCCGCAATCGATGCCACCGTCGGTCTCGGACTTCATAAGAGCTTCGAAGAAGCAGTCAACGCAATGACACGGGTGGGAGAAGTCTTCGAACCTATCGCCAAAAATCAGAAGCTCTACGATGAGCTGTACCGTGATGTCTACAAAAAGATGTACAAACGCCTCCATCCTCTCTATGAGCGGATCAGGGAGATAACGGGATACCCGGAAAGGGTTTCATAAAAGACGTTCTCTACCTCTCTCTGGTCAAAAGATTGTGAACTGAAGAGAGGGTCCTCTCCCGCTGCGTGCGGTTGTGTTAACGAGCACATAAAATCAACAATTTTTCTTAACTCCCCGGAGCCTGTCGGAGTTTTACAGGGCTGCGGGAATTTTCATCTTCCAAAACAGGCACGTCTTCTCCACACACCAACCTTTGGACATTTCCCGTCGTTTATGTTAATGAATGGCGGTCAGAATCAAACATGTTGATATAAATCGAAAAAACTCAAAGAATCGGAGGGAAAAATGTCTGAAGATAACGATGAAAAAGGGTTTGTCATAAAAGACAAGAGGATTTTCGATGAAACAGGCGATGTCAGGGACGAGGAGACCAAGGAAAAACAAAAAAAAGAAACCGTGGAAAAACCTGATATAAGTGAAAAAGATGAGATACCCAAAAAAGCTGAGGAAACCGGAAGTGCTGAGGAAGAATCTCATCCATTCCCGGAGATAAATTTCGCGGGTTTTATATTCTCGCTCCACACATCGGCTCTCCTGCACTTCGGTGATTTTCCCGATCCCGTTTCCAACGAAAAAAGCAGGAATCTCCCCGCGGCAAAGCAGACCATAGAAATTCTGGATATGATGAAAGATAAAACCAGAGGAAACCTCGACGAGAACGAAGAAAAGCTCCTGGACGGAATCCTCTACGAACTGAAAATGCGATATGTGACGGAATCGGAAAAACAGTGATCAGAAGAAAGTCCTATGCAAAGATAAATCTGTTCCTCAAGGTCCTTGGAAAAAGAGATGACGGCTATCACGATATCGTAACCCTCATGCAGAGGATAAGCCTCTCCGACGAAATGACATTTTCAGAAAAAGGAGATCGAATAGTCGTCAAATGCCCGGGAAGTGGTCTTCCGGAAGATGAGGACAACATTATCTTCAAGGCCGCCGAGGCACTTTTTTCATACACACACCACAGAAGGGGCGTTGAGATCACAGTAGCCAAGGGTATCCCCATCGCCGCGGGTCTTGGAGGCGGAAGCTCTAATGCCGCCACAACACTCATCACACTGAATGAAATGATGGGGTTTAACCTCGCAAGAGAAGAACTGATGGAGATAGGGGGAAAACTGGGGGCGGATGTACCCTTTTTCATCCTCGGAAAAACGGCATGGGCCTCCGGCATCGGCGATAAGCTTATGACAGCCGATAGGATGCCTAAGATGTGGTATGTCCTCATCAATCCGGGGTTTGAAGTCTCAACAAAAGAGGTCTACGGAAACCTAAAATTAGGATTGACAAATGATACAATAAAATATAATATGCCGCGTTCTAAACCGGTGTCCCAGATTGTAGATGATCTTGCAAACGATTTAGAGGAGGTATCTTCAAGGCTCTACCCTTCGATACCTCAAATCAAGGAACGCCTAAGAGCTCATGGAGCACTCGGTTCTTTAATGTCCGGAAGCGGCCCTACTGTTTTTGGAATATTCGAAAGCAAGATTAGCGCATTAAAAGCAGAAGAGGAATTGAGAAGGGTGCAGGGAGACGCTGTGTTCTATGCACATGCCATATAAATTGCAGTTTCCCTTACCGCGCGAAGAATGATGGGGCGTCGTCAAGCGGTAAGACACAGGACTTTGGTTCCTGCATTCGGAGGTTCGAATCCTCCCGCCCCAGCCAAAAATAGAATAGAAAAGAGACCCAATGCTTGAAAGAATAAAGATATTTTCCGGAAATTCCAGTCTGGATCTTGCAAAAAAGATATGCAGGAAACTGGGCGTGCCCCTCGGTGATGCACAGGTATCGACATTCAGCGACGGAGAAACCAGGGTCGAGATAGATGAAAATGTAAGGGGAATGGACGTATTTATCATCCAGTCTACCTGTTCGCCCGTCAATGTCAACATCATGGAACTCCTGATAATGATAGACGCCCTGAAAAGGGCATCCGCCGACAGAATAACGGCGGTTATTCCCTACTACGGTTACGCCAGGCAGGACAGAAAGGTAGTTCCCCGTGCCCCCATTACGGCAAAGCTCGTTGCCGATCTTCTTACCGCAGCAGGGGCAAACCGTATGCTTTCGATAGACCTCCACGCCGGGCAGATACAGGGATTTTTCAACATCCCCGTAGATAACCTCTTCGCTACACCGATACTCCTTCAATACATAAAGGGTCGCATCAAAGACAACCTGGTAATCGTCTCTCCCGACACGGGGGGAGTCGTAAGGGCACGGGCCTTTGCACGACGACTGGGTGCGTCTCTCGCAATCGTGGACAAGAGAAGGGATACTCCTAACGAATCGCAGGTAATGAATATAATCGGCTCCGTTAAGGATCAAAATGTGGTTATTCTTGATGATATGATTGATACATCTGGGACTATGGTTCAGGCTGCAAATGCCCTGAAAAAAGAAGGTGCCCTCGAGGTTTACGCCTGTTGCACCCATCCCGTACTCTCGGGCCCTGCAATAGAGAGAATAGAATCATCTGAAATAAAAGAGGTAATTATCACTGACACAATTCCTCTCAGCACAGAAGCTAAGTCCTGCAAACAGATCAAGACTCTTTCCACTGCGGATCTTCTGAGTGATGCAATGAAACGTATATATTACAACGAATCGGTCAGTTCACTATTTGTTTAGGAGTTATTATACATGAAAACCATTAAGTTAAAAGCTGAAGTAAGAAAAGAGTCCGGAAAGGGATTCGCGAGAAAACTGAGGGAAGCAGGATTCGTGCCCGCTATTTTTTATGGCTACGGGGTGGAGTCTGTAATGATTACGGTCAGTTCTGCCGATTTAATCAAGTTGATAGAAAAAGAACGGAGCGAGACTTCTTTTATAAAGCTTTCAATAAAAGAGGGCGACAAAAAGACTGAAAAGGTATCGGTTATCAAGGATCTCCAGATTGATACGATAAAAAGAAAACCGATACACGTCGACTTTTACGAGGTCAAGATGGATCGTGAAGTCACCCTGGATCTTCCCATTATACTTATCGGAGAGCCTGTCGGTGTCGAAGCGGGCGGCGAATTACAACAGGTAAAAAGAGAGATCAAGGTATCGGGACTTCCTGCTGCAATTCCCGAGGCCATCGAATTGGATATCAGCGCTCTTGAATTCGGAGACTCCATAAAGGTAGGGGACGTCGAACTGGCCGAAGGAATAAAATGTCTTGACATAGAAGACGGGGTCATTGTCACTATTGCGGCAAAGAGAGTGAGTGTGCTGGTGGAGGCTGAGGAAGCTGAAGAAGAGGCCATAGAAGGAGAGGAAAAAGAAGAGACCGGTGAGGAAGCTGAAGCTGCATCAACGGGCGATGAAAAGAGCGAGTAGGCAGTTCGGGAATTTATATCTCCCATGGGGGTTACGTGAAGCTAATAGTTGGGCTGGGAAATCCGGGACCCAAATACCTGCTCTCCAGACACAACGCCGGGTTTCTCGCAGTGGATATTCTGGCTAGAGAAGAGAACATCGGTATCAAAACTGTGAGGTTCGATTCCCTTTTAGGCAGGGGGTCAATTTCGGGCGTTCCGGTAATACTGGCGAAACCACAGACTTTTATGAATTTAAGTGGAACTGCAGTTGAAAAACTAGTCAGATTCTTTAAGATTGATATAGAGGACGTCATCATTATCCACGATGATCTGGATCTTTCGCGGGGAGACGTGAGAGTTAAGATGAGTGGAGGTGACGGAGGGCACAAAGGATTAAAGTCAGTAATCGATCATCTCGCCAGTCCGGAATTCGTCAGAGTCCGCTTGGGAATAGGCAAACCTTCCGGCAAGGAGGTGGTTGAAAATTATGTGCTTGAGCGCTTTTCTGAGGATGAATTAGAATTACTGCCTGATATTACCGCAAAGGCCTTTAATGCGGTGATCGAGGTTGTTTCGTCTGGCGCTCATGCGGCAATGAATAAGTTCAATGTTAGGGAAACAAACAATTCAGGTAAGGAGGTATAATCGGAAATTATGGAATTTTTAGTGAATTATGCATGGTTATGGGGCCTCATCGGGTTGGTGCTGGCGTTTATAATCTACAGATACGTTCTCACCTTTTCCCCGGGTAACGACGTGATGGTTGAGATCATGGACAGGATACATGCCGGTGCCATGGTCTTCTTGAAGAGGGAATACAAGGTCATAGCGATCTTTGTCGTTATCGTATTTCTTTTGCTCTTCTTCGCCCTGGACAACAAGATGTCATCCGTGGCATTCCTGGCTGGGGCTATCTGTTCTCTAATGGCCGGTGTGTTCGGAATGCAGGCGGCAACGCTTTCCAATGCGAGGACCGCTGAGGCAGCAAAGACATATGGACAGAGCAGGGCCTTGACAGTGGCCTTCTTCGGTGGTTCCGTTATGGGACTTTCCGTTGCTTCCCTCGGCCTTCTCGGACTCGGCGTATTCTTCTACTTCTTCGCCAAGACAGATCCCGTGGTCATCAACGGTTTTGCCATGGGTGCCTCTTCGATCGCTCTCTTTGCCCGTGTTGGCGGTGGTATCTTCACCAAAACGGCCGACGTGGGATCCGACCTGGTTGGTAAGATTGAGGCGGGCATTCCCGAAGACGATCCGAGAAACCCCGGAGTTACCGCGGACAACGTTGGAGACAACGTGGGCGATATCGCCGGTATGGGTGCGGATCTTTATGAATCATACTGCGGTTCGGTTATTGCCGCCATCGCGATTGGTGCTACGATGGGTCTTGGTGTGGAAGGAATGGCGATGAAATGGATGATGCTCCCAATGCTGTTCATCATTGTTGGACTTGTTGCATCGGTCATCGGAATCGGCCTTTTCAATTTCCTCAAAAACATGAAACCTCAATCCGCTCTCAGTAATTCTCTCTATATTGCGGGAATTCTCTTTATCATCGCATCCTACTTTGTAGTTAATTACACAACGGCAGAGATGTCTGCCGAGTATCTGAAGAGTCTTGGAATGATAGGTCCTCTCGGACCCTTCTGGGCCGTTCTCCTCGGTATCGTTGCTGGTATGCTGATCGGTGCCGTCACGGAATATTATACTGCCCGTGGACCCGTTGTCAGGATAGCCGAGTCGTCTCAGACCGGTCCCGCGACAATCATTATCAGTGGTTTTGCCGTCGGTCTCGAGAGCGTGGTGGCCCCGGTATTCTTCATCGCTATTGCTATCTGGCTGTCCTATATAACCTGCGGTATTTACGGTATAGCAATTGCCGGTGTCGGCATGCTCGGTACGGTGGGCATGACCATGTCCGTCGACAGTTACGGTCCGATTGCCGATAATGCAGGCGGTATCGCGGAACAGGCCCACATGCCTCCCGAAGTACGGGAGATCACAGACAGTCTCGATGCGGTGGGTAATACGACCGCTGCTATCGGTAAGGGTTTCGCCATCGGTTCTGCAGCACTCACGGCGCTCGCCATGTTTGCGGCCTATACCGCCACGGTAAAGACCTTTCCCGGTTTTGAGAATTTTGCTCTCGATCTGACCGAGGCGCATGTCATTACCGGCGTGTTCCTGGGCGGATTGATCCCCTGTCTCCTGGCTGCCCTCACGATGACCGCAGTCGGTGAAGCGGCGTTTGACATGATCAATGAGATCAGGCGTCAGTTCAGAGAAATCCCCGGCATCATGGAAGGCACCACGCCTCCCGATACGAATGCCTGTGTTGATATCGCCACAACGGCGGCCCTGAAGAGGATGATATTCCCCGGTGTTTGTGCGATACTGGCCCCCGTTATCGTCGGTGTGTTCATCGGACCCCAGGCCCTGGGAGGATTCCTCGCTGGCGCGACGCTGACAGGCGTAATCCTGGGTCTCCTGATGGCCAATGCCGGTGGCGCATGGGACAACGCAAAGAAATACATTGAGCAAGGCAACTTCGGTGGTAAAGGTTCCGACGCCCACAAGGCGAGCGTTATCGGTGACACCGTCGGCGATCCCTTCAAGGATACTTCGGGTCCCTCAATGAATATTCTGATCAAGCTGATGTCGGTTGTTTCGCTGGTTACAGCTCCGGCGATCATTTATCTCTATCAGTTAATTTACTGATGGTTAACCGACAATATTAAAAATCAAAGGGGGGTGGAATGTTCCACCCCCCTTTTTTTGTTATATGAATTGACTTGACAGGTCCCATGAAAAAAAATACGTTTTTGACCTGAATAATCATTCATGTCATTCCTTACACGAGGAAATATTTATGGGTTTCAGATGCGGTATAATCGGCCTTCCCAATGTGGGTAAATCCACCATATTCAATGCCCTTACAGCTGCCGGGGCGGAGGTGGCCAATTACCCCTTCTGTACGATCGACCCTAATGTGGGAGTTCTTCCCGTGCCCGACGGGAGACTCGAGACGATAGCACGGATGATCAACCCTCCCAAGTTTACCCATACCACAATGCAATTCGTCGATATCGCCGGTCTCGTCAAGGGGGCGAGTAAGGGAGAAGGCCTCGGCAATAAGTTTCTTGGAAACATCAGGGATGTCGATGCCGTTGTCCATATCGTGCGCTGTTTTGACGATCCCAATGTGTCTCATGTTCATGGTACCGTAAATCCTAAGAGTGACATTGAAATCATCAACACGGAGCTGATCTTGGCCGATCTTGAAACGGTTGAAAAAAGGATTACAAAGACCGAGCGTCTGGCAAAGGTGGGGGATAAATCGGTTCGGAAAGAACTCGATATCTGCCTCACAATTCGGGATGCCCTTGGAAGGGAGATCCCGGCACGAACTGTGGTCTTTGATTCCGGTGAAAGTATGGAGGTAGTGGCCGAGTTACATCTTCTCACGTCAAAACGGGTGCTCTACGTAGCAAATGTAAGTGAAACCTTACTTAAAGAGGGGGGTGTTTACATCAACGAGGTCAAAAGCATTGCAGCGGAGGAAGGATCAGAGTCAATCCTGATCTGCGGAGACATGGAAGCGGAAATCGCCGCGCTCCCCGAAGAGGAAAGGAAGGATTTTCTCGAAGATCTCGGCCTCGAGGAGTCGGGTCTTCAAAAGCTCGTAAGGGCGGGATACAGGATGCTCGATCTCATAACCTTTTACACCACCGCCGGTGCCGAGCTTCGTGCATGGACAATAAAGCGTGGAACGAAGGCATCCGAGGCTGCGGGGCGGATTCACTCTGATATGGAACGGGGCTTCATAAAGGCTGAAGTCCTCAATTACAATCAGTTCGAGAAAGTTGGAAGCATGTCTGAAGCCCGGGAGAAGGGCCTCATACGCTTGGAAGGAAGAGATTATGTGGTAAATGACGGCGATATTATCTATTACCGCTTCAGTGCATGAATCATAAGAAGAAAAGCTACGGAGACGATTTCCCTCTTTTGCAGTTTATCCTTGAAAGAGTAACGACCGTGCCCAAAGCACCATCGATAATCCACAACACCGCAAACGTCAGCACCCCCTCTTCCACAGACAATTTGCAGACTCCCCGATAAAAAAAGTGGATGGCCGACAATATTTTATCGACCATCCACTTATAATATATAAACTGAGAGGCACATTTTCTACCCCTCTCAGATTCACGGGGGGGTCGGCGGATGGAAAGGAGGGAACCGAAAACCATCCGCCGACTGTATAAATCAAGAGAGACTGACTAATCTCTCAATCTCCCAGATTTAATCTTTCTGTGCTGGTGGGTGGAAAGGAGGGAACTTAAAAAAACCACCCACCAACCAACAGTTACTGCTCTAAATCCAAATCAGAGAGAAAAAAATCATTACTCAAGTCTTTCCTCTCATCTCTTTTTCCTTTGGAACCTCGCTTCAGATCAACCTTTTCACTACCCTGTTCCGAGAAAAGACTTGCTTCACTAGTAGCAGTATCAGCATTAGATTTTAAAGGATCTATCTTCGTGCCTTCTTTTATCTCTTTGTCTGTAGATTCTATCCCCTTTTTCATAAAATGTGAGGCATAAAACCTTTCGTAAATTTCTGGTTCAATATGCTTATAAAGAACATTACTCTATTAAGCAAAATAGATGCCAAACAACCTCTTTCAGAAAGCATTAAATAATTAGTAATTAATTAATTAATTATAATAGCTACTTATAAAAACGGGACGGGAAGGTATTTTTTTTCGGGGCATAATAATTTTCATTGAGGAACAATTATTGGGGCAGGATATCGCCTCTATACGTTCGATATCCGCACATTATAAGCGATATGGCCTGAAAGCCAAGAATATCATGCAAATCAGAGAGTGTGCTAATCGTGAACATGCTGTTTGATAATCGCACAATCGGTATGTATCGCGTCCGATCATCATCGCGTTGAATATCCCCGAGGTCTTGCCGCGGGAAATGCATTAGCTGTTAAGTTCGAGCTTTTTAAGCTCGCGGATCAATGCATAGCGAGAGATCCCCAGATTCTTTGCCGCTTCTGTCTTATTCCCCTTGCTCAGTTCAAGGACCTTTGAAAGAACGCGGTTCCTGAATGTATTGGTTACGCTGTTTATCAGCACCTTATAATCGACCGGGTAGGCGGAGTCCAGAGATAAAGAATCGTCCAACTGCATGCCGATTGAATTCTTCGGTGTTTCTTCAATAATCTCTGCCGGCAGGTTATCAGGTTTTATGACTCCCCGCACGTTCTGCATTATCATGACACGTTCAATTATATTTTTGAGTTCGCGCACATTCCCCGGCCACGAATATTGCTTCAGGATCTTCTCTGATTTTTCAGAGAACCCCTTGACTTTCTTGTTAAATTTATTATTAAACTCTTCTATGTAATGGTAGGCAAGTATTATAACATCCTCCCCCCTCTCCCTGAGCGGGGGTATATTGATGGGAACGACACTTATTCTATAGAACAGGTCCTCCCGAAAGGCTCCCTCAGCCACCATGCGGCTGAGATCTCTGTTCGTCGAGAATATAAAACGCACATTTATGGGAATGTTATCGTTACCACCGAGTCTTCGGATATATCCATCTTCCAGCATTCGAAGGAACTTCGCCTGAATGGAGAGATTCATTTCGCCAATCTCATCCAGGAGTATTGTCCCACCGCTGGCATGTTCGAGAAGACCGAGCTTCCTCTTTCTCGCATCCGTGAAGGCGCCCGCCTCATGACCGAAGAGCTCACTTTCGAGAAGTGTTCCCGGTATGGCCGCGCAGTTTACATCGACAAAATGCTTAGATTTTCTGTTGCTCTGCCTGTGGATTGCCCTGGCAATCAGCTCCTTTCCAGTGCCGCTTTCACCCTGAACCAGTATGCTCGTATCATGTTCCGCAACCTCCCTGATAATGCGAAATATTTCCTTCATATTTCCTGAATGGCCCACAATGTCATGGAAACCCAGAATCTTGTCCTCCCTCTCCTTGAGTGTCTCCACTTCCGTCTTCAGGGACTTTGCTTCAAGGGAAAGCATGGAATGCATAATTGCGCTGTCGTAGGATGCCGCCGCATTTATAACGAGGATATCGAGAATGTTTTTCTGATCCCGGGTAAAGGCGGCCCCCTTTTTACCGAGACAGAGAACTCCCTTAAACTTGTCCCTGATCTTGAGAGGAATGGCCATTTCAACAGGGTAGTCATCAAATACTGGTAGTGCCTTATCGTTCTGCACAGGGTCTCTCACAACGATCGTATCTTTTTCAAAGGCCTTTTCTATAATACTCCCCTTCATCTTTGAGGAATACTTGTTTTCCTTATCAACAAAAATCTCTCTCCCGTCGCTGATGAGGAACTTGTCCTTTTCGGTGTCGATAAAATAGAGGAGCGCTCTTTCGGCCTTCCCTATCTTCAGTGAACTGTCTATGACAATCTCGTGCATCCTGTCCAGCGTATCACAGGTGTTGAGCTGAGAACCCGCCTCCTGCAGCCTTAAGAGCATCTTAATCTTGTCTCTGTTATCCTCAAAGAGCCCTGCGCTGTGGATAACTACGCTTATCTGATTGGCAAAGGTAAGAAGGATGTTGACAGCCTCCGGTGAAAACTTACTTTTTTCCCTTGACCAGAGCGAGATCATACCGACGGCCTCATCTTCTACCTGAAGGGCCGCATAAAAAGTCGATCCCCGTTTGTATATCTTTGATATCTTCCTGTCCGTTTCCGTTACCCTGGAATCCTTCTCCGAATCCTCAAGGACTAAATAGTGTCCGTCCTTCACGACTTTTGTTTCAAAACAGTCATGTTTCTTCAGATTCAAATGCGATGAAAAGGCCCTCTTTACCTCCTCGGGGCTGTAATTTTTGACGACCTTTGTAATCAGATTCTCTTTTTCATCATCGAGAAGGCATATTATTCCCCTATCGAACCCCATCGTTTCCACGACTTCATCGAGGATATTCTGGAGAATGTCGTCAACGCTGAGCGGTGCTGTAATAAGGGTACTGATACGGAAGAAACTCTCGAGAAGCCGCTCCGCGGCATACATAGAAGTGAAGCCCATAGATTATAGTTACAACTCTTTTCTTTTAATTAAGGACAAAAAACAATGATCTGTTTTTTGAAGCGGAGCGATAATATATGGAAGTTAACAAAAAATCAAGTTGTTCTTTTTCCGCACATCACGATTCTTCAAACATTATTTAGTCTGAAGCTTATATCCTTACTTACGATTTATCGTACTTCAGAAATTGCATCGAAAATGTGGCCCTCCCCTGAGTGGCAGATCTCAGGTCGGTGGAATAGCCAAACATCTGTTTGAGAGGAACCTTGGCCTTTATCTCACTTATCGGACCTTTGGGATTGATATTTTCTACTTCCCCCCTCCTGGAGTTGATATTGCCGATAACATCACCCATGAACTCGCTGGGAGTTATTATATCCACCCTCATTACAGGCTCAAGGAGTATCGGTTCCGCATCGGAACATCCATCATTAAACGCCGTCGATGCGGCGATTCTGTAACCCAGCTCCGTCGATTCACCTTCTCTGAAGGAGCCGCCCTTTAGCCTGACTGTTACATCCGTGACGGGATATCCTGATATACAGCCGCTCAAGGCGGCATCGGAAATACCCTCTTTGATGACAGGATAATACCCCTCAGGGATTGTTTCATCTGCCATATCGTTGATCAATTGTAATCCCACCCCTCGCTCTCTCGGTTCCAGGCTCAAAATTACATGACCAAAGTGCTTTTTATCACCCAGCTCCTTTTGAAATATCCGTTCAATCTCAACCTTCCTGCCTATTGTTTCCCTGTACACAACCTTCGGCTTGCCCACGTTTACATTGGTATGGAATTCCCGTATAAGTCTGTCGGTCACTATTTCAAGATGAAGCTCCCCCATGCCTGATATGATGGTCTGGGCCGTTTCATCTTCATATTTGACCTTCAATGTGGGATCCTCATCCACAAGCTTGGCAAGGGCCGTAGCGAGTTTATCCTGATCCTGCGGGGTTTTGGCTTCAATCGCCTGGCTTATCACCGGCTCATAAAAATCTATCGTTTCCAGTACAATCGGATGAGATTCATCGCAGAGGGTGTCTCCCGTTGTCGTATTTTTTAATCCCACCACTGCAACAATATTTCCCGCTCCCACCTCGTTGACCCGCTCCCTCTTGTTGGCGTGCATCTTCAGGAGCCTGGAAATCTTCTCCTTTTTCTGACTGCTCGAATTATAGACTTCCTCGCCCACCCTTATCTGACCCGAATATATTCTGATATAGGTGATCTTTCTCCCCTCATCCATCATTACCTTGAAGGCAAGTGCAGAAAGGGGCTCTTTGTTACTGCTGATACGTTTTTCCCTTTCTTTGTTCTCAGGATTGACTCCCTCAATAGGAGGAACATCCTCGGGGGAGGGGAGGAAATTAACGACTGCGTCGAGTATAGGCTGTATTCCCACATTGCGGAGGGCGGTACCGCATAAAACGGGTACAACCTTCAACTGTATGGTGGTCCTTCTTATTGCATCAACAATCTCTTTCTCCTCAATATCGTCGCCATCCAGGTATTTTTCTGCAATACGGTCATCCGCCTCTGCAAGCGTTTCGATGAGCTTTTCCCTGTATTCTTCAGCCCTCTGGCCCCATTCCGGGGGCACATCGATGAGGTCATATTTCAGCCCCAGGGAATCACCATCCCAAACAATCATCTTCTCAGCGATGAGGTCAATGATCCCCTTAAAGACGTCTCCTTCCATAACGGGAATCTGGGTCAGAAGAGGGACGGAGCTGAATCGCTCCCGCATCATCTTCACGGTACCGAAATAATCGGCCCCTACCCTGTCCATCTTGTTTATAAATGCAATTTTGGGAACCCTGTACTTATCCGCCTGATGCCAGACCGTTTCAGATTGCGGTTCGACTCCGCCAACGGCACAAAACACCATGAGGACGCTGTCCAATACCCTGAGACTTCGCTCCACCTCAATGGTGAAATCCACATGTCCCGGTGTATCAATGATGTGTATCTCGTTGTTTTTCCATTGACAGGTGGTTACGGCGGAGGTGATGGTGATTCCCCGTTCCTGTTCCTGAGGCATCCAGTCCATGACGGCCTCTCCGTCATGAACTTCTCCCATCTTGTACGTCTTGCCGGTATAAAAGAGGAGGCGTTCCGTCACCGTTGTCTTGCCGGCATCTATATGAGCAGCAATCCCGATATTTCTTATTTTCGAGAGTCGTGTCTGT
>Ga0075124_10000694_pt1 | contig 15608 bp, 10 predicted proteins | sample AntAceMetag02UKS_FD_69809 | JGI IMG/M metagenome (GOLD analysis project Ga0075124, IMG submission 69809) | Saline lake microbial communities from Ace Lake, Antarctica - Antarctic Ace Lake Metagenome 02UKS | ecosystem: Environmental > Aquatic > Non-marine Saline and Alkaline > Saline | place... | reverse complement strand
ATTGATGGAGATCATTCTGGCAATAGTATTTAAGGATTATCAGGACAGATTAATGGAGCTTGCAATTGGTGGGAGTTTGATAACTGTACTGGGCTTTCTGGATGATAAGAAGCAATTTACTGCCCGGTATAAGCTGATTTTTCAAACTGCAATAGTAAGTTTTATGTATTTTGCTGGATACCGTATGAATTTACTTACAAATCCCTTTGGTAATGCAATAAGTCTAGGGATATTTTCCTATCCATTTACATTATTGTGGTATCTGGCAGTGATCAATGCCTTTAATCTAATTGATGGTATTGACGGACTGGCAGCGGGGATATCAGCGATAGCAGGAGGTGTGATCCTTACAATTGGTATAATCAATCACGATCCATTCGTAAGTATTTTATCATTGATATTAATGGCAGGGAGCCTGGGTTTCCTCTATTATAATTTTTTTCCGGCACGCATCTTTATGGGAGATACAGGTGCACTATTTCTGGGATTTACGATTGCCTCAATCTGTATTTCAGGAGTAGGGCAGTTTAAGGGAATTACTACTATGACATTATTGATCCCAATAGTAACATTGGCGTTACCATTGATAGAGACTTCTAATACGATATTTCGCAGGATGAAAGATAATCGGCATATATTTAAAGCTGATAAAGAGCATATCCATCACAAACTGCTTGAACTGGGTTATTCTCAGAAAGCAATAGCCTTAGTGCTTTATTTCATAACATTTTTATTTGGATTGATCGCAATTGGATTTTCGTTCTCCAATAAGCGGTTATTTCTATTGATCCTTATCCTATTAGTATTTATTTTATTTATATTGATAAATCTACTCTACAGCAAGGAATTTAAAAAATGAAAAAATTATTTTTAGTGCTAATTCTCATAACCGTGATTGCAGGTTATGGAAAGACAATTCTGCGTTCTTGGCGCAGTTACACGAATACAACCCATATATCTGATCTTGAGATCGATGGTGATATTATCTATATGGCAACTTGGGGAGGACTTCTTGAATATGACTTCACGAATGGGAGTTTTGAGGGTCCGATTAAAGTGGAAGACGGCTTAACTGATAATGAACTGAGTTCAATTGAATTGCTATCAGATGGAACTCTGCTGATAGGGAGTAAAACTGCTGGTATTAATAGAATAGCAGATGGTGAATTTAAGATGCCGCTTGGTGAAGAAAATGGATTGTCTTCAGAAAAAGTATATGCTTTGGCATCATATAATGAGAAATATGTGGCGATCACAAATGACGGGATAAGTATTTTCAGTGAATTACCTGTCTGGCCCCTTCCGGCAGTGGCAAATTATGATCAGAGTGATGGACTCAGCTCCACTAATTACAATGCCATAGCAATAAATAGTGAAGGAACATTGTATTGCGGCTCGGAGAATGGGATAGACTATGCAGATTTAAATGCTGAAGAGCTTGTCTGGCAGCAGTTAAATACCTCAAATTCGGGATTAGGAGATAATTATATCACAAGTATTTCATCTAAGGATTACCGAACAGCAATAGGGACAAAATCCGGGATTTACTATTTTGAGGATACACCCACTGATAGAGTAATGGAGAAGTTTGGTGAAGATGTGGCGTATTTTCCTGTATATCTTGATCAGGAAGGCAATATCTGGGCGAGTAAAGGATTTTGGGATGAGGATGAGCTAAAGGTGCTGGATAGTGATGAGGCAATGATAATCAAGTTTGGCATGGATGGCAGTGAGACGGTGTGGACGCAGGATGATCTGGGCACTGTTAACAGTATGGTAACCTCTATCAAAGAAATTCAGGGAGGAATAGTTATCTCGACCTGGGGAGACGGAATATTGATCTATAATGGAGATTACTGGAGCGATCCTATAACTCAGAACTGTATTGGAGCAAATTTTACTACTACGCTGAAAATAGATAATAAGGATAGATTATGGGTGGGTAACGGGATTTTGAATCCCCCGGACACCAGGAGAGGAAATAGAGGTTTATCAGTTTGGGACGGATATGAATGGCAGAATTATTCTTCAGAGAATTCAGGAATTGTAAGCAATAATATCAATTCCATTGTTCCTTTGGCTGATGATAAATTCTGGTTTACTTCTTATTCCAATTTGGAAGACGCTTTTTCGGGAATAAATATTTTGGATTACAATAATCCAGATGATCCAGAGTGGGATTTTTATTACTATTTTGACGAAGCTGGTCAATTGCCAACCGGAAATGTGGGAAATTCCTTTCTGGGTAGAGATAGAAATATCTGGTTATGCTGTTATAATGGAGGTATTGCACTTTATAATGAAGCAGTAGAGCAGCAGCACTTCTTTATGGGACCTGATGTGATGTATGGGGGAAATTCCAATGCTATCTATGTATATCAAGGAGATAATTATACAGTAGTGGGTGGTTTGTTATCAGGATTTGAATTATGGACAGGAGAAGGACTTCCAGAGACTGATGACATTGCAAACTGGGAGCAGCCAGCGAATCAGGATTTTACGAATGGACACGTATATGATGCCATAGAAAGGCAGGAAATGTTTGAAGATCAAATCTGGATAGCGTCTTCCAAAGCCCTTTATCGGTATGATGGTGAAGACTGGTTCCGGTATGGGAAAGAAAGCACTAAGTGTCAGTATTTATCCGGCAATGGGACATCCTCCAGCTGGCAACCTCAGACTTTGGATATTGGAGTTAATGACTCTCCAGACTGGTGGTATTTTGAAGGGCAGGAGAGATTATATGGCGGAGTGAGTACTTATCCCACGGCATTACTGGTTGATCCCTTTAATAATTTATGGATTGGTACAGAAACCAATGGAATATGCCGATATGACATTGATAATAACAAATTCAATACCTGGAACATGGATAACAGCCCCTTATTATCCAATAAGATAAATGATCTGGTTTATGATAAAAATACTGGAACAATGTATATTGCTACAGCGAGTGGGTTGAATTCTGTGATGATAGGCGTGAGTGATGAGGATAATCAGGAAGAGGAATTAAGTAAGATACTGGTTTATCCTAATCCATTTTATCCGGAAAAAGATGGACTTGTGATGATCGAGAACAAAGATCATCTCACAATGCCTCTGGGAGGAACAACCTGCAATATCTATGACCTGGAAGGATTACTGGTAAGAGAGCTGGAACTGAACAATTTTCAGCAGTTTGAGTGGGATGGGACTAATTCTGCTGAGAAAGATTGTTCATCTGGAGTATATTTTTATTTGATAAGCAGCAGTAATGGAGATATTGAACGCGGAAAGATCATCCTGGTAAGGTAAATGAAAAGATTGCTTTTCTTTAGTGCCTATAATGCGCCTTTTGTGCAAAGGGATATTCAGATTCTTAGTAAGGAATATTCTCTGGAATTGGCTTATGGTAATAATTTGAAGAAATCAATCCTGAATTATCTTTTGATCTTTTGGGGTACAATATGGCAGGTGCAAAGGTCAGACCTGGTATATTGCTGGTTTGCTGATTATCGGGCACGGATAGGAGTATTCTGGTCAAAGTTTTTCAGAAAGAAGTGTGTTGTTGTTATTGGTGGTTATGAGGTAAAAGCTCTCTTGTATGAAGACGCTGAGCAAAAGTCGATATCTTCCCACTTATCTTTTATACTTAAAAATGCTGATATGATAATTAATGTGTCTGATCATTACCAAAAGAGATTATGTGAAATATATCCTCAATTTGCAGCAAAAATGGTGCGCATTTATAACGGAATTGAAATAAATCCTCAGGATATGGAAATCTTAGAGAAAGAAAAACGGGTTCTTACTGTGTGCTCAGGTAATACTGCAGCAAGGTATATGGAAAAGGGGATTGATCTTTTTATTAAGGCTGCGGAAAACTTGTCTGCCTATCAATTCGTGATCATAGGTCCAGAAGGCAGTTTAAAAGAGGAGGTAATTAAAAATATTAATTCTGACAATCTGGTGATAATACCTCCTTTGGCTGAAGAAAGCCTGAATAACTGGTATAAAAAGACTAAGGTATATTGTCAGTTTTCCAGAAATGAATCTTTTGGATTAGCAGTGGTAGAAGCGATGTCATGGCAATGTGTACCAGTGGTTAGCTCAGTTCCCAGCCTGATTGAGAGGATAGGAGATACGGGATATGTGCTGGAAACGCCAGATATTCAGGAAGCAGTTGATAAAATCGAGATGGCTATGAATGCTGATAATAAGAAAGGCAAAGAAGCTGCTGATTGGGTGGAAGAGCTATATAATATAAAAATAAGAGAGCAGCAGTTGTTAACAAAATTGAAGGAAATTGATGAGCATTAAAAGATTCTGCCTCTTAGGACGATCAGAGATGTGGGATAATCTGCTGATCCAATTAGGAATACCTTATGATAATTTTGATACTCCGAATCAAATAACCGGGAAAACCAAATATTCTGCTCTGATATTTATTGATATTATTTCTAATGAAAAGTTGCAAATATTACGTAAACACTATGGTAATAAAGTCTTATTCATTTTCACTTCAGTCTGGGGAAGCTTGAAAAAAAAGCTGAAATCAGATGATAAACTGGTCTGGTCAGGAGAAGAATACAGGTTCGGCTTTCAAACGGAGATTTATGAATCAGAGTTTGGGGTTGAGAGAACCAGATATTTTTTCCCGATCAAGCTTAGTGCTCTTAATGTGGGGGCAAGCCAAAGAAGGCAATTTTATTATTCAAGACAGGAACTTCCTTCTGAAAGAGTCAGTGTAATCAACTATCATGAGATCACCAGATTTGTAAGAAACTTTTTTGTGGATGCCTTTAAGAAATCCGGTAAAGAACTATTGGGATATGGCAATTTACCTGATGAAAAACCACTTTTCATATTCAGGGTAGATACAGATTTTGCTGAGAAAGGTGAAATCAAAGCTCTGTATGAAATTTGCAAAAAATATGGGATATCAGCTACCTGGTTTGTTGATGTTCATGATAATGAGATTCTCGAGTATTATAAAACGATGCATGATCAGGAGATAAGTCTTCATTGTGATAGGCATTATGTATATCCAGATACAGCAAATAATCTTGATAACATTCAAGAAGGATTGAATAAGTTATTAGATCATAAGATAAGTCCAGCAGGATTTGCTGCACCCTTTGGGGATTGGAATCAGGCATTGGAAGAAGTTTTGTTTGATCTCAATTTTGCTTACTCTTCTGAGTTCAGTTTTGCCTGGAATTCATTGCCTGTAATGCGAAAGCAGGGAAAGAAAAGATTATTACAGACTCCCATTCATCCAATAAGTCCCGGCAGGTTAAGACGCTCTCATTTTAGCCAGGAGGAGATGCTGGATTATTATCTGAAAGTAATTGAAAATAATAGAAAAAGTAATATCCCGGCAATTATCTATCATCATCCTGCTCATGGAATGCTGGATTTGATCGAAGAGATATTTAAATATGTGAAAGCAAATAATATCAATAATCTAACCATGCACAGTTACGCATCCTGGTGGTTAAAAAGGTGTGATGTACTGGAGCTGGACGGTGATGATGAATTATATGAAATTAGCCAACTGGAGAATGAAATTTGTGAATATCCGGAAGATTATGCCAGGATATTTAAGAAGTCATGGCGCTGGTATTTATATGAATATGAAGCAAATAAAGGTAGAAGATATTTTAAGAAATATGGTTATCCTGCGAAAATATTAGCGAGGTTAAAGTGAGTATATATTTTTATAGTTATCCATCAATAAAGATCAATCCTGGGGGACCTACATATAAAACTGCCATGCTTCATAAACATTTAAATCAATTAGGTATGGATGTGAAATTATTCAATATGTGGGAAGATATAAAGTTTAACGAAAAAGACTTATTTTACATTTTTACGGCAAATATTTCCACCTATCCGCTAACAATCAATCTTACGCAAAAAGGGATAAAATATATTGTCAATCCCATATTCTACAGCAATCATAATGCAGCAAAGATAAAACTATACCGTAATCTGGAGAAGCCATTCAGGAGCATATTTAAAAGAAGTATCAGCGATTATGATATAACTGAAACAATCTGCCGGGACGCTGAAAAGATATTACCAAACACAGAGGCAGAAGGCGATTTGCTGCAAGAAGCATTTAATCTGACATCAGACAAGTTTCAGGTGATACATAATGGCGTGGAAAAAAGATTTGCTGAATCAGATCCTGCCTTATTTCAGAAAAAGTATGGATTAAAGGATTTCGTATTATATTCAGGGCATCTGGGACCTGTACGGAAAAATGGTATGAATATCATTAAAGCAATGCAAAAGGTAGATGCTCCATGCGTGATAATAGGTGACACCCTGGTTAATGAAGAAGGTCAAAAATGCCTGGCGGAAATTGAGAAAAGCTCCAATATAACTTATCTTGGCTGGATTGAGCATAATGATCCAATGCTGGAATCTGCTTATGCAGCCTGCCACAGTTATATACTTCCCACGCGCTACGAAACCCCAGGCAGAGCAGCTTTGGAAGCTGGGCTTGCCGAAGCAAACATCGTTATCACTCTCAAGGGTGGAACAAAGGAATATTTTGCTGAACATGCACTATATCCTGATCCTCTGGATATAAATTCTATTGCCAGAGCGATAGAAGAATCTTTAAATAAGAAAAAGGATACTCAGCTCAAAGAACGGATCCTGGAAAATTATATTTGGGAAGTTATTGCTGCCCAGACAAAAAACCTTATTGAAGGAATATAATGTCAATTATTGAAAGGATCAGGAAAGTTTCACACAGGTTGCAGAAGCATAAGATTACGCATAAAAATCTTGGTGAGTCTTTCCTGAAATATTTTCTGGCAGTTTTAAAATTTGAAGTTATCAGGAAAATTAAATTGAAGCTGCATTATAAAAAAACCGGATTAGTTTCCCTAAATTTCGAAACGATATCCATGTGCAATCGCAGTTGCGAGTTTTGCTTCAATCATCCGCGTTTTGAAAAAAGACTACAGGGAGAAATGCCTGCTGAGCTCTGGGAAAAGGTGATGAACGAACTGGCAGAAGTAAAATTCTGCGGTAGGATCAGTCCGCATTTTTATAATGAACCCCTATTGGATAAACGCCTGCCAGATCTAATAGCCTACACCCGTAAAGTGATGCCTTACTGCTGGATACAGATAAATTCCAATGGCGACTACCTCAATGAAGAATTGCTGCTCAATCTATATGAAAAGGGAGTGAACTACCTTTTTATCACTAATTATGATAATGAAGATATAGCAATTCTTGATGATCTTACTGCTAAATATCCTGCCTTGATAGGAGTAGTTAAAAACAGTGATATGTGGAGAACTGATCGAGGTGGAGAGATATTTAAAAAGGATAAACATGAAAATATTCCCTGCCTGCGTCCCGCATCACAATTGGTTGTTAACTGGCAGGGTGAAGTCCTGCTTTGTTGTATGGATTTTTATGCCCAGTATTCATTTGGAAATCTTAGCAAGACAGAACTATTTTTCATTTGGAATAAAAGGGAATTTCAGGAGATACGGGAAAAGCTGAAAATCTCACGTCAACAAGGATATCCTATATGTCATAATTGCGATGATCCGGGATTTATCCCCTGGTAAGAAAATGAAAATATTAGATATTCCGATAATTAATCGCTTGCTGAATTATTCCTGGGGGTCTTTCATCAATAAGTTCCTGATATTCCTGCTGTTACCCGTTATCAGTCATGCCTTGAAACCAGAAGAATATGCCGTATATTCCATATTACTCCTTTTTGCCTCTATCGCTGGTCATTTCTTTCAAATGGGTTTGCATCAATCCCTGATGACATTATATTATCAGCAACCAGATAATAATGCCAAAAAAACACTGATATCAACCACCTGGAGAGCTGTAGGAGTAAATAGTCTGATTATGACCGGAGTAATTTTACTACTAAGGCAGCCTCTGGGAAGTTTATTGATCAACAGCTCTCAGAATTTTGGGATGCTGGTAAGTTTAACTGCTCTCATGGTCTTTCTGGACGTATTCTATAGTCTCACTCTGGTATTATTAAATATCAGGCACCAAGCCAGGGAATATGCGATTTTAAGTCTAACCAGAAATCTGGTAACTTTAGCTGGAGTGTTACTGCTCAGTATTTGCAAATGCCTGAATATCAATACTTTTTTCTATATAATAGTGGCAGCAAGCTTCATCTCACTGCTTCATTCTTTATACTTCTTCAAAGGTATCTGGCGGGAACTTTCGGATGGTATCTCTGAATATATTCATTTTTCATTCCCCTTATTTAAAACTATCCTCAGGTTTGGGATTTTCATGGTGCCAGCCACTTTTGCTGTTATATCACTGCAGAGTGCAGATAGATATATGCTGAATCTGCTTTCAGCCAGAACGCTTTATGATGCGGGTATTTATGCAATTGCTTATAAGATAGGCATGATCATGTCATTATTCACTGTGATTTTTGATCTGCTGTTTTTCCCTTATATTATGCAGGAAAAGAACCTGAAGCTCGTAAAAGAAAAACTTCGGATGCTGTTCTCTTTTTACTCTTTCTCCGGTACTTTGATAGCAGTAGTGATAATATTATTTTCGCGAGAAATCTTTCTGGTACTGGATAGTTCGTATCAGGAAGGTGCAGCACTGGTATTTTTCGGTGTAATTTCCATGTATCTTAGAGGGATGTCAAATATCCTTGTATTGGGCTTTTATATACTGAAAAGATCGGAAGTAATTGCATTAGTTTCAGTGCTGGCTGCGATTATTAATATAATTCTTAACTGGCTTTGGATACCGCATTATGGCATTTCAGGTGCTGGATTTGCCTCGATAATTGCCTACTTTTTAATTGTAGCATTTAATTTTATCACAGTGGAAAGAGCATTCAAATCAAATTACAAAGCGGGTTGGATTGCAGTATCACTGCTGATCATTATGGCAGTTTCATATTTTAACTACGTGCACAGCGAAATAAGTTTGAGTTATTTCGCTATTAAACTCGGTTTCAGTTTATTTATCGTTTTCCTGGGGTATCTATATATAAAGAGAAAGGGTTACCTGGACTATTTATTAAATAAAATAAGGCAGCAGATATGAGATATCAATTAGGGTCATATTTTACGGAAATTATTGAAACTAACTTTACTCAGGGATTAGAACTGATTCCCCAGGACTCAGTATTTATCATCGATCAAACTGTAGCAGGTTTATATCCTGCAATAAATGCTCATAGTACTACCCGCATGCTGATAGAAGCGGATGAAGCTAATAAAGATCTCAAAACGGCGGAGAAGATATTCTCCTGGTTGCAGGGGAAAAAAGCTAATAGAAATACTACGATCGTAGCCGTGGGTGGTGGCATCACTACTGATCTGGCTGGCTGGGTTGCCGCAAATTATATGCGAGGCTGCCATCTGATATTCATTCCCACAACCCTTGTTGGTATGATAGATGCTGCTATTGGCGGCAAGACAGCCATAAATTTCCATCAAACCAAAAATTTGATTGGTAGTTTCTATCCCGCTGAAAAGGTGATGATCATCCCTGAATTGTTAAGAACTCTACCAGAAAAAGAGCACCTGGCAGGACTTGCTGAATTGATTAAAATGGCGTTATTACCAGATAGTAATATCCTCAAATTTCTCAATAAACTGAATGATGAATCTCAAAAAGAGCTCAAGAAACTGATCATGCTTTCTATTGATCAGAAGATGAAGATATGCAATATTGATCTGCATGATAAAGGTGAGAGAAGGATATTGAATCTGGGACACACCTTTGCTCATGTGATAGAATCAGCTACAGATTATCAGATATCTCATGGCAGGGCAGTGGCAATTGGCATAGTCAAAGCTGCCCGAATGAGCTATATACAAGAACTGATCAATAAAGACAGGTATGATTTTATTATTGACCTGATGTCTGGCTGTTTTCCCGCTGGCTACCTGAAATTAGATAAGATAGCAGTAGATTCGATACTCAAAACTGGTAGAAAATTTTACGAAAATGATAAAAAATCAAAACTCATCCTCTTTGCAGGAGAAGATAATATTTATATTGCCAATACTATTGAATGGAGTAAATTTAAAGATATATTGATTAGTGAAATATCTTTGGAGGAAAAATGAATGAACTAAAGAAAATTCAGGACGTAAATCTGACTGGTAAGAGAGTGCTGATGAGAGTAGATCACAATGTTGTGAAAAAAGGAAAGATCATTGATCCATATAGAATCGATGCCTCATTACCGACCATAAATTACATTATAGAGCAGGGAGCAAAACTCATCTTGATGTCACATGTAGGGCGTCCTAAAGATAAGCAAACGGGAAAAATTGGCATATCAGAAAAATCTTCAGTAGCTCCTGTCGTAGAATATCTTAAAGAAAAAGGGATCGCAATTATTGCCCTCGCTATCCCTGCCCAGGGTGAATTTGGAATTGAGCATTTGGATAGTAAATTAGTAGAAAAAGCTTTTGAGGATGAAAAACTCCAGGCAGTATATCTGCCAAATACCCGCTGGTTCAAAGGTGAAGAAGCTAAAGATGAAAGCAGGGAAATACTGGGAAAGGAACTGGCAGATATCGCAGATATATTCGTTAATGATGCATTCGGCTCCTGGCAGCCCCATGCATCGACTATTCTGCCAGCTCAGTATATTCCTGCCTATTCAGGAATACTAATGCAAAAAGAAGTTCATCATCTGGACAGCGTCCTCAATCCGCAAAAACCATTTGTTGCTGTTGTCGCCGGCTCCAAGTTTGATACCAAAATCCAACCGCTATCTGCTTTATTAAAAAGAACCGACCATCTGATGCTGGGTGGAGTGATATATAATGCCTATCTCAGTGTGAAATATGGAGTGCAGATCGCTGGTGTGAGTGAGGAAGATCAGCTCGTTGCCCGTGATTTTGTGGAATTAACCAGCCAGTATCCGAGAAAGATAATTGAACCACGCTTTATAATCGAATCAGATAGCCTGGAAGGCAGATTCAAAGGTAAATATCGCACAATTGATATCAAAAATCTCAAGGAAGGTGATAAACTAAATTACGTTCTGGATATTGATAAATCTTCTTTCCAGCAGGATGAGATTAAAGCCATCTTTGCTAAAGCAGGTACATTCTTTGTTAATGCTGTGATGGGATTCACCCCTCACTTCACAGAAGGCACGATTGCTCTGGACAGCCTGATCGCAAAAAATCAAAAAGCTATAAAACTCTTTGGTGGAGGAGATACCCTGCAAGAATTTAATACTTTACTGCCAGAAATCTATCAGCAAGCTCTAATTGATGAACTTTATTATTTTTTCACTGGTGGCGGCACAATCTTAAAAGCCATATCAGAAAGCTCCGTCTGGGGACTTGAACCGGTGAGGATCCTGAAAGCATAAATATGAGTGATGGTGAATTATGATCGGGAATAATCTGAATTAGGGCTGGAATTAATTTGGATGAAAATCTGGGAAAATGGGAGATAACAGCTGATAATTTATTATTTAACAAGTAATTAGTCATTAATTTAGCAGTTTTGCAGATACAACCAGGCAATTTTAATCAGAACAAAAGTCAAAATACAGGAAAAATAGTGTAACCAGAGAGGCTGCTTACGTTGAACAAAGTATAATGCGTTAATTAATTTACGGGGGTAATTTATGAGCGTTAATACAGAATTCGTGCTTGACAAATGTCAAGAGAATATAAAAAAGCCTTACTATTGTAGTATTTTTATCCAAAGAATAAATTAAGGAGTTTTATTCATGATCAGATTGGAAAACTTAGTAAAAGATTATGGGACTGTCAGAGCAGTTGATCATGTCAATTTTGAGATTCGGGATGGCGAGATCCTGGGTTTTCTGGGTCCTAATGGAGCTGGAAAATCTACAACATTGAAGATGATCACCTGCTATCTTTCACCCACAGAAGGGAATATCTACGTAGATGGAGATAACGTGATAGAGAATTCCCTGGAAATAAGAAAGCGGATAGGATATCTTCCAGAGCAAAATCCGCTGTATGAAGAGATGCTGGTATATGATTATCTCAAGTTTGTGGCAGACATCCGGCAGGTGAAGAATTTTAAAGCCCGCTTAAAAGAGATCATTGAATTATGTGGACTTCATGGAGTAGTGCAGAAGCCAATTCAGACACTTTCCAAGGGTTACAAGCAGAGAGTGGGAATAGCCCAGGCTATCATTCATGATCCTGAAATTCTGATCCTTGATGAGCCCAACAGCGGTCTTGATCCTAATCAGATCGTTGAGATAAGGGAATTGATCAAAGAACTCGGTAAAGAGAAAACTTTGATCATATCCAGTCATATTCTTCAGGAAGTTCAAGCAGTTTGCGACAGAATTATGATTATCCACGAGGGAAAAATAGTTGCTGATGGCACTGTTGACCAGTTGAAATCAGGATATAACAAAAGCATGAGCGTAATTCTTAAATCTGATGCCAATGAGGAAGCCATCAATGTCATGGTGGAAAAACTTGGAAATATGAAATTGTCTCGTTTGAATAGGATTTCTGAAACGTTTTCGGAAGCTGTAGTGGAATTTGACCGTCAATTCGATAGACGCCCCGAAATTTTTAAGTATATCAAAAATAATGGTTACATGCTCTTTGAACTGCACCGTGAAGACATCAGTCTGGAAGACGTCTTCCGCAAATTTACTATAGAAGGAGGTAATAATGAACTACACCCAATTGATCAGTAAGAAAGAGACTAATGCTTATTTTGATTCATTTTCGGGGTATATTTTTCTAATTGTATTCCTTCTTTTCAGCGGCTGGTTTTTTGCTAGCCCGTTGTTTCTTGCCCAAACATCCGATTTGCGCACTCTATTCAATATAATCCCTATTCTATTCATATTCTTTGTTCCAGTTATCACCATGGGTCTTTTAGCCAGCGAAAGAAGTTCCGGGACCATTGAACTTCTGTTAACATTTCCTTTAACAGAAACTCAGATAATAATGGGTAAATTTTGGGCAGCCCTTAAACTGATCGCAATAGGATTATTATTCACATTTATCCATTTTATCACGATCATTGCGCTAGGCACTAATATAGATTTTGGCGCGATTTTCTCCGGTTATCTTGGACTACTATTATTAGGTGGGGCTTATGCTTCTATTGGGATTTTTACTTCAAGTTTATTCAAAAACCAGCAAGTTTCATTTATTCTGAGTTATGTCATTATATTTGTGCTTTATATGTTGCAATATTTCTTGTTTTTCATTCCGGCAGCATTTGCGGGATTTTTACAGAATATCTCAATCGGATATCATTATTCAAGTATGACCAGAGGTGTTATAGATACTCGTGATGTCATTTATTTCCTGGGTCTAATTATTGTCTTTTTAAGGTTAGCAGTTAAATGCCTTAAAATGAGTAAATGGAAATAGGAGAATCTAAATGAAATATAGAAATCAATTACAAGCCAATATTTTAATTTTAAGTATAATCTTAATATTAGTTTTGTTACTTACTCAAAGCCATTTTGTCAGGATTGATTTTTCCAAGGGCAAAATATATTCCCTATCCAAAACATCTAAATTGGCTGTAAAAAATCTTGATGATAAATTAGTAGTAAAAGCCTATTTTTCTAAATCACTACCAGGAGAATATGCTGATGCACGCAGGTTTACACAAGATCTTTTGGATGAATATCAGGCATATTCAGGTGGTAATCTCCGCTATGAATTTGTTGACCCTAAAAATGAAGATGCTTTAAAGGAAGAAGCTCAGAAAGCTCAGATTCAGCCGATGACCATGCGGGTTAATGAGCAGGATCAGCTTGTGGTGCGGGAAGTTTATATGGGGCTTGCTTTTCACTTTCAGGATAAAGTGGAAGCAATTCCATTTATTCAAAATACTCAAGGGTTGGAATATGATATCACCAAGGCAATAAAGAAGATATCCGCTCAGAAAATGAAACAGGTAGCTTTTTACACCTCAGATAATGACTTGCTACCAGATGGCAATGGAGGGCAACTTAATCCTTACCAGACAATAAGGCAAATGATCAGCGATAGCTATGAACTTTCAGATAATGACCTAACAGAACCATTAAAAGCAGATATATCAACTCTCATCATAAGTGGAGTGGCTGACACTCTTACTGAGGATCAATTGTTTAACCTTGATCAATACATTATGCAGGGTGGCAAAGTGGCTATCTTTCAGGACAGGGTAAAAGCAGATCTTCGGAATGCTTCAGCCAGCGTTTTTGAATCCAATCTCTTTGATCTTCTTGAAAGCTATGGTATAGTAGCAAAAAAGAATCTGGTAGCAGATGCTGAATGTGGTCAAATATCTGTTCGCAGGCAGCAGGGAATATTCAGCTACAATGTTCCGGTGAAATATCCTTACTTACCTGTTATCACTAATCGTAATACTGATAATGTTATTGTAAAAAATATAGAAATAGCTCAGATGATATTTGTGTCTGAGATAGATACTTCTCGGGTGATCAATGATTTCACACCTCTCTTTTACAGCACGGATCATTCTGGACAAACATCAGGACCTCGTTTTGATATTGGCTATAACAAGTATATGCAAAAAGACCTTAAAACAATGTTAACAGAAGGTAGAAAAACATTAGCTGGTATGTATTCCGGCACTTTCCACAGTTATTTTGAAGGGAATTCAGCTTATCCAGATGTGATCCCATCAACAGAGAATGCCGAGATCATCTTTGTTCCGAGCGGAAATTTCATTCGAGAAGATGCAGGAGGAAAAGCTCAGAGTAATCAGGATTTTACTTTGAATGCTGTTGATTATCTTGCTGGGGATCAGGGTTTGATTGAGCTCAGATCAAGAGAAACCGAGTATCGTCCCTTAAAACCAATAGAATCTAATTTTATTCGTAAACTAATAAAGTGGATAAATATTCTCCTTTCCTCTTTAATTCTGATAATATATGCTGCCTATCGGTTTAAAAGACTGAAAACCTTATTATATATAGCGTTATTTATAATTGATATTTTCTTAGCAGAAATATCAATATCTTCCAATTTATTTATTTACTATGCGGGTTTAAATATTTTACTTGGAATATACTTGTTCTACCTTTGGAATAAGGGTGTAAGTTGGAAAAAGCTTAAAGTTGAAATCCTGCTTCTGATCCTTCTTTTTTTAGCTAATGTAATAACATTAATCAGCGTAGACAATAACAAGGAAAAAAGGTTCAATTTCTTTGCTGCTGATTCTAATTCAGTTGCCAGATTTGAGATCACAGCGTTGAAAGATACATTATATTTGGCAAAAGAAGCCGATGAATGGAGAATCGTGGAGCCAGTGAATTGGGGATTGCAGGTTGGGAAAATAGAAAAGCTTTATGACACAGTGCTAACGGCAGAGACCTCATCAATTCCGGTTTCAGAAAATGAATCATCTTTGGAAAAATATAAGCTTACTGATTCCCTGGCAGTGCATTTCAAAACTATTGATGCTTCCGGAAATGTACTTGATGATGTGCTGATCGGGAAGAGCAGTAATTACAATGTAACACCAGTGAGAAAGATTGATTCCAATAAGGTATATCTTTTGGAAACCAATATTGCTTACAATGTGAAACCCACTTTAGATTCCTGGCGTAAGCGTGAGATAGTGGAGATTGATCCAGAGCAGATCACAAAATT
>Ga0075124_10000692_pt1 | contig 15617 bp, 9 predicted proteins | sample AntAceMetag02UKS_FD_69809 | JGI IMG/M metagenome (GOLD analysis project Ga0075124, IMG submission 69809) | Saline lake microbial communities from Ace Lake, Antarctica - Antarctic Ace Lake Metagenome 02UKS | ecosystem: Environmental > Aquatic > Non-marine Saline and Alkaline > Saline | place... | reverse complement strand
TCTTTTCCAGCGTCATGGCATTTGCGGGGAATATGTAATCCGAAAAAACGGCACACATACCAAATAGGTCTCCCGGTCCGAGGAGAGAAAGGGTCTGCTCCTTCCCATCGTGAGAACTCTTAAACATCTTTACCGCGCCGCTGGTGACCATGCAAAAGGTACGGGTTTCATGCCTCTCGCCAACAATAAGCTGACCAGTCCTGTATTTCTTCTCCCGTGCCGAGTTTGCGAGGATTTCCAGCTGAGCTTCGGAAAGATTTTCTGAAAGGGGCGTGGTTCGTAAAAAAGATTTTATATCCATAGTAGTACGTATTTTATTCCATAAATTGCCTTACATCAATGACCTATATCAGTGATAAATCAATTGAAACAGTATATAGTACAAATCTCGTTTTTTAGCAAATTAGCTAAAAGATATGCTTAATAAAACAAGAGATTGGAAAGGATGGAATCATGAAAGAAACAGATGTGGCGGTATTGGGAGGATTGTCAGGTATTACGGCAGGCGTCAGCAGCAGGAGGCATTACCCTGACAAAAAGGTATTACTGATCAGGAAGGAGGGTACCGTTCTTGTACCATGCGGAATCCCGTATATCTACGGCACGGTGGGAGGCCCGGAAAATAACGTTATACCTGACGGGCTTCTGGAAAACGATGGGATCGAACTTATAAAGGAGGAGGCTGTTGATGTTGACCGGGAGAAAAAAATCATTACTCTCAAAGACGGCGAGAAGGTGAAATATGACAAGCTCGTATTCGCCACGGGATCAAGTCCCATGGTGCCGCCGATTCCCGGAATCGACAAGGAGAATGTGTTTCCCGTGAAGAAGGAGTTTGACTACCTGTCCTATCTGATGGATCGGATGAAAGAGGTGAAAGATCTGGTCATCATCGGGGGAGGTTTTATAGGGATGGAGTTTGCCGATGAGTGCAGGAAAGGCAGGGATATCAATATTACCGTTGTCGAGGCTATGCCTCACTGTCTCCAGATGGCGATGGACAATGAATTCTGCGAAGATGCAAAGGCCAAACTGGAAGAAACGGGTGTAAAAATCCTGGTCAATGAAAAGGTGGAGTCCATACTCGGCGACGGCGTGGTGAGTGGAGTAAAGCTGGCAAGCGGAAAAGAACTGAAAGCCGATATGATAATCCTGGGAATTGGGGCGGTTCCAAATACGAACCTTGCGAAAAAGGCGGGCCTTGAGATGGGGTTCAGAAATACAATCAAGGTTGACCGCTATATGCAGACCTACACCGATCCCGATATTTATGCATGTGGAGACTGTGCCGAGAAGGTTTCCTTTTTCGACGGAAGACCGAGCGGAATCATGCTTGCTTCAATCGCGACTGCGGAGGCGAGAATTGCCGGCGCCAATCTGTACTCTCCCACGCATCAGAACTGCGGAGCCATCAGCGTGTTTTCCACAGTTATCAATGAAAGGGCCTTCGGTGTCGCGGGTGTCACAGAGAGATTTGTGAAACAGACGGGGACAGAGTATGTCGTGACTGAGGCGGCGGCTCCTGATACACATCCGGGTGGAATGCCTAATTCTACTTCCACAAAGGTAAAACTCATATTCACCAAAGATACCGGGACGTTAATCGGAGGAGCGATATCGGGAGGAAAACCGGTTGGTGAGATGATCAATGTCGTCAGCGCCTGCATTATGCACAAGATGACAGCCGATGATATAGCGAAGTTTCAGATGGGGACTCATCCCGCACTCACATCATCTCCGATCGTGTATCCGATCGTGAATGCGGCATGCAAGGCGGTTATACCCCTGAGGGAGAACAAGCGCAGTGTTCAATAATCGTTTGAACTGAGAAGCGAGCGCATACCCCGCTGTTTACAGTGGAGTTAGCGAGCAAATAAAAATAAAATTTCCTTAACAGTTGGAGATCCCCCCGCACCTTGTTGCGGGGAGCTTCAATGCAGAAGAGGTCTACTTTTTTATATACGTTCTGATCATCTAAAAAAGTAGACCTCTTTTTTTTATGGTCGTAAGTAGTTTGCGGCATGTCTAAATAAGACTGCCAGGAAGGCTGGTGATCGAAACTCGCCTGGAATAACCCGTCATTTTGTTAACCTTTAGAAATAACCTTGATATTTTGGACTGATGACAGAAAGAATATTGTTCTATAAATTGATTTATATCTATGATATATATTAAAGAAATAGCGACAAAACTGTCGTAGAAGAGCCAATATTAGATTTTTCAAAATACCTATAGTGTCATTGCAAATCCCGTTCTCCTAGGGATAAACCCATTACTCTTTCCATCGAATCATTATCAGATTGTCACGCCTGTTCCCGTGCTTCTCTCGAACATTATTGCAATGACCTGACGTGCAGGTATGCGTGCATCTGATCGTAGTTTTTTAAAGAGAAAATGGTTTCGATAAAAAATAGTAAGGAGATGTGAAATGAGTGAAAAAAAGAAAAGAATTGTGGTGATCGGTGGTTCTGCGGCGGGACCGAAGGCTGCGGCAAAGGCACGGCGAATTGATGACCATGCTGACGTCATTATACTTCAGAAGGATCCCGATCTTTCCATGGCCTCCTGCGGATACCCCTACTATGTGGGCGGGTACTTCGATGACAGAAATATGCTCCTTTGTACCTCGACCGGTGTTACCAGAGATCCACAATATTATCTTAACGCCAAGTCAATCGATGCAAAGACAAGTACGGAAGTAACCTCCATCGACGGAAAAAGTCATACGGTAACGTTTAAGAATTTGCTCACGGAAGAAACGGGCACGATGGAATATGACAAGCTGATTATTGCCACCGGGTCCATTCCCCAGTTACCTCCCGTTCCGGGAACGGACCTTAAAGGCATTACCACACTGCAGTCGATGAAAGACGCCGATTTTCTGAGAGCCATCCGGGAAGAACAGACGATAAAAAAGGCAGTGGTCGTCGGTGGAGGACTGATCGGAATCGAGACCTGCGAGGCACTCCAGCTGGCGGGGATCGAGATTACGGTGATCGAACTTCTGCCGCAGCTTCTTACCTTTCTCGACTGGGAACTGGCGAAACTCGTTGAAGGCCATGTGAAAAGCAAATCGGCAAATGTAATCACCGGAAACGGCATTGCCGGATTTCTCGGTGAGAATGGTATTCTTACCGGCGTTAAGCTCCAGAACGGGACGGAACTACCCTGTGAGCTTGCCGTGGTTGCCATAGGTGTGAGGCCCAATGTCCGTCTTGCAAAGGAAGCTGGAATAGCAATAGGTGAAAAGGGAGGGATTGAGGTGAATGAATACATGCAGACCTCCGATCCCGATATTTATGCCGCCGGTGACTGCGTTGAAGTACTGAACCTTATTACGGGGAAAAAGGTGCACGCCCCCTATGGGGACCTCGCCAATCTCCAGGGCCGTGTCGCCGGGGAAAATGCAGCCTCTGAAAATAACGTGAAATTTCCCGGTACGATTCAGACGGGAATCTGCAAGGTCTTCGATTATTCAGCGGGTGCGACGGGTCTCTCTGAGTCTATGGCACGAAAGCTCGGATATGAAGATATCATAACGGTTATCAATGCGAGTCCAGACAAGCCCGGTTTCATGGAGGGGCTCCTTCTCGTGACAAAGCTCGTTGCCGACAGTAAAACCGGCAAGGTTCTCGGAGCACAGTGTATCGGTCCCGGTAACGTGAGCAGACAGATTGCCCAGTGGGCGATGGCCATCCAGGGGAAACTTACCGTTGAAGATATTGTCAATTCCGATCTTCCCTATGCGCCCCCGTTTTCGCTTGCCATCGATCATTTCATCGCAACCGCCCACATAATGCAGAACAAGATAAAGGGGAGAATGGCGAGCATTACATCGATGGAAGTAAGAAATATCCCCAAAAATGGCAACGATACATTGCTTCTCGATGTGAGAGGACCTGACGAGTACGAAGAGATGCGCCTCGGTATCGGAGAGACGCTTATCCCCCTTGGGGCACTGAGAAAGAGACTTCACGAACTCCCTGAGGACAAGGACAAGGAGATCATTACCTTTTGCAAGATATCACTCAGGGGATACGAAGCGGCCCTCGTGCTGAAGGCCAACGGCTGGAATAATGTGAAGGTGATGGAAGGGGGCATCATGGCCTGGCCCTATGCCCGTGAAAAATAGATCTATCTTATGGAATATTGGTAGTGTGAAACTGCCTGTAATTGAGAAAAAGAGTGAGCGACCAGGACAAATCAAGCTGATCGCTTACCCTTTTTTATTATTTCGTGAGGTGTAGCCCTTTCTTCATTACCCCTGTGGTATCATCAGTTTTTATTGTCAGGCCTCCAGTAAAAATTCCTGATAATTCCTACGCTCCGGTATCCATCGATATCCGCACCAAACGATACCAATATTCATATATCATTGATATTGAATTATAAATAGCAGTCTATCGCTTAATAGTTCCCAAGAATAATACTACGTTAGCATAATTAGTCTTGCATAAAACGACAATTATGTAGTATTGGTTTTGTAGCAATTATAGTAGGTGTCAGGTGAAGGAGCGGAATAGAAATTGGTGTCGTAAGTACATATTTTTATTTACAGAGGCAGTTTGCTGATACGAAACAAATCTTTAAATAACAAAGGATGGCAGGACAGGTTAATATAGATGGAGCATATCGAGAAGCATAAAAACCCCCGGAAGAGCAGGGAAATGAGGGAACTTTCGTTGCTCTACGAAGTAAGTCAGGCCCTTGGCAGAAGCCTTGATATTAGGGAGGTGGTGGGGCTCGTGATAAATACGCTGGCGGAGAAAATGGGTATGACACGGGGAACACTGACACTTCTCAATCGAAAAACGGGAGAGATGTATATCGAGGTTGCACATGGATTATCGGAAACGCAGAAGAAGAAAGGGCGGTATCAGATTGGTGAAGGCGTTATCGGCAAGGTGGTCGAAACGGGACAGCCAGTCATCGTCCCGCACATTTCAGATGAGCCCCTTTTCCTTGACAGGACAGGTTCGCGAAGAAACACGCACAAAACAGACATATCGTATATCTGTGTTCCGATCAAGATCGGAACCGAGGTAATAGGAACTCTCAGTGCCGACCGGCTCTTTGATGAATCCATCTCGTTGAAGGAAGACGTGCGACTCTTTGCGATAATCGCTTCCATGGTGGCCCAGGCAGTCAGGCTCCGGCAGCAGACGCAGGAAGAGCGCGAGCTTCTGATTCAGGAAAATCTCCGCCTCCAGAGCGAATTGAAAGAAAAATTCCGGCCGTCGAATATAATCGGGAAGTCCAAGGGCATGCGGGAGGTGTATCAGTTCATTGCCCAGGTATCAAAGAGTAACGCCACCGTATTGGTTCGAGGTGAAAGCGGTACGGGCAAAGAACTCATAGCGAATGCGATTCATTTCAATAGCCTGAGGGCAAGCAAACCCCTCGTCAAGGTAAATTGTGCGGCCCTTCCCGAAACGGTGCTTGAAAGTGAACTTTTCGGTCATGAAAGGGGAGCCTTTACGGGTGCCACGTCAATGAGAAAGGGGCGTTTCGAACTATCCCATGGGGGTACAATATTTCTTGATGAAGTAGGTGACCTTCCTCCTATGGTACAGATCAGACTTCTGAGGGTCCTGCAGGAACGGGAATTTGAACGTGTGGGAGGCACACAGACGATAAAGGTTGACGTGCGGGTAATTGCGGCGACGAACAGGAATCTGGAAACATTGATGGAGAAGGGAAAATTCCGGGAGGATCTCTACTATCGACTGAATGTGTTCCCCATATACGTTCCGCACTTAAGAGAGCGAAAATCCGATGTACTCCTTCTTGCAGATTTTTTTGTTGAACGCTATGCTCAGGCGAACAACAAAAGGATTCAGCGTATCTGTACCCATGCCATCGATATGCTTATGAGTTATCACTGGCCGGGGAATGTCAGGGAATTGGAAAACAGCATTGAAAGGGCAGTCCTTCTCAGCAATGAGGGCGTCATATACGGGTATCATCTTCCCCCCACGCTTCAGACCTCGTCATATTCCGGTACCATTCAATATGGCACGCTACAGGGAGAGGTAGACAGGTATGAGCGTGACCTGATCATGGATGCCCTCAAGACCTCCAGGGGAAACATGTCGCGTGCGGCGAAAATCCTCGGTACCTCGGAAAGAATTTTTGGATTGAGAGTCAAGAAATATAATATAGATTCAAGACGCTTTCGTACATAACAGTAGCTGGGAAAGCATAATCCTACATAATTGTAGAACATTTGTGCTGTTTTCTCATCCTCTTTTGATTCTAATATCTAAATAAAATCAATAAAATCATATTAATGATTCATATTTTATCGGCCCTTTCTCTGTGGCACCAAAGTTGCTGTAATATATGCAAAAAAACAGGAGAATGTACGATGTCAATAAAGGATAAAGAGTATGTATTGAAGCAGGTCAAAGAGAAGAACGTAAAATTTATCCGTCTCTGGTTTACCGATGTGCTCGGTTTTCTGAAGAGCTTTACCATCTCACCACGAGAACTCGAAGGTGCCTTTGATGAGGGAATGGGCTTTGACGGGTCCTCCATTGAGGGATTTGCCAGGATTGAAGAAAGTGACATGTTGGCAAAGCCGGATCCAAATACCTTTGTGATCATCCCATGGCGTGAAGATGATGGTATGGCTGTGGCGAGAATGTTCTGCGACGTTCTGAAACCCGACGGAACCCCCTATGAGGGTGATCCCCGTTATGCACTCAAGAGAAATCTGAAGAAGGCCGCAGATATGGGCTATATGCTGAACGTGGGGCCGGAGCTGGAGTATTTTTATTTTAAGGACGCCTCAGCTAACCCCCAAATCCTCGATCATGGCGGATATTTTGACCAGACACCGCTGGACGCTGCCAGCGATCTGAGGAAGGACACGATTCTTGCCCTGGAGAACATGGGTATAAAGGTCGAGTATTCTCACCACGAAGTGGCACCGAGTCAGCACGAGATAGATCTGCAGTATAATGAAGCCCTCTCCATGGCTGATGCGGCGATGACCTATCGCCTTACGGTCAAGGAAGTCGCCATGAAACACGGTGTCTACGCAACCTTTATGCCGAAGCCGCTCTTCGGTCAAAACGGCAGTGGGATGCACGTCCATCAGTCGCTCTTTAAAGGAGACGACAACGCCTTTTTCGATGAGTCCGACGAATATTTCCTCTCCGATATCGGGAAGAAATATATCGCGGGTCTTTTAAGACATTCCCGTGAGTTGAGTGCCATAGTTGCCCAGTGGGTGAATTCCTATAAACGACTCGTCCCGGGCTATGAAGCCCCTGTATATATATCATGGGCAAGAAGAAATCGTTCGGCCCTGATCCGCGTTCCAATGTACAAACCGGGTAAATCCAAGGCGACAAGAATGGAATTCCGCTGTCCCGATCCCGCCTGCAATCCCTATCTTGCCTTTGCCGCCATGCTGGCAGCCGGTCTCAAGGGTATTGAGGAAGGATATGAACTGCCCGACCCCATTGAAGAGGACATTTTTGAGATGTCTGCAAAAGAGCGTGAGAAAAGGGGTATCGAATCCCTCCCGGGAAGCCTTGGACAGGCGATACACCTGACGGAGAGAAGCTCGATAGTGAGGGAAGCACTTGGTGACCACATCTTCGACAAATTTATCGAAAACAAGAAGATTGAGTGGGATCGATACCGCATGCACGTAAGTAATTATGAGTTAGAAAAATACTTGCCGATCCTTTAATCATGGTTGAAAAGGCACTCATTATCACCCATGTAAAATCTGAAGGGCCCGGCACCCTGGGAGATTTTCTTACATCTCAGAATATAGATGTCGAGAAGGTGAAACTCTATGAGGGGGAGGAGTTTCCCGAAGACCCCCTGAATTATGACACCATTATTACCATGGGCGGGCCCATGAGTGTTCATGACGATGCGGTGTATCCCTTTTTGAAGGAAGAGATAGGATTTTTACGAAAAGTAATCGAGGGTAATGTTCCCATCCTTGGAATATGTCTCGGCGCACAACTGATCGCACGGGCCTGCGATGCGCCCGTTGAAAAGGTGGCTAACGGGGAAATAGGCTGGAAAAACATTTTTATCACCGAGGACGGAAAGAAAGACATGCTCTTCCAGGGCCTCCCCGGTGTGATGCGTGTCTTTCAGTGGCACGAGGATGCCTTTGAAATTCCTGAAGGGGCAACATTTCTTGCGACGGGGTGGGACTGCGAAAATCAGGCCTTTCGATATCGTAACGCCTTCGGCCTTCAATTTCATATCGAAGTAACGAGAGAAATGCTCTCGCAATGGTTCGAGGGGAGTCCCGAACTCGGTAAAATATTAGAAAACTACGAAGAAATTGGGCCTGATCTGATAATCAGCGCCAGGACACTTTATTCGAACTTTCTGTGGCTCTCCGATATCAGAAAACGAGCATGGCGGGCATCTGAGGGCGTGGTCGAAAGGAATAAAGTTATGGAGGGCCGGTATGTGCGGGATCGTCGGAATAATAAATACTGACGGAAAATTAATGTAATTTTTTATCACGTTTGATTTATGTGGAAAGACGAAAGCAGGTGTAAGTGATGAGAACGAAATTTATCTTTGTAACAGGCGGTGTCCTTTCTTCCCTCGGGAAAGGGCTTGCAGGCGCTTCAATCGGGGCGCTTCTTGAGTGTCGCGGTCTGAGGGTGACAAACCAGAAACTGGACCCCTATATCAATGTCGATCCCGGTACGATGAATCCCTTTCAGCATGGAGAGGTTTATGTGACTGACGATGGTGCGGAGACGGATCTGGATCTGGGTCATTATGAACGGTTTACTCAGACGCCGATGGGAAAGGGAAACAATCTGACCACAGGTCAGGTCTATTTCTCCGTCATATCGAAGGAGCGGAAGGGCGAGTATCTGGGAGGTACAGTCCAAGTAATTCCCCATATCACCAATGAAATAAAGGACTATATAAAAGGGGCTGCCGGGGGTTTTGATGTGGCGATTGTAGAGATAGGGGGTACCGTCGGTGACATCGAAAGCCTTCCCTTTCTCGAGGCAATACGGCAGTTCAGGAATGAAATAGGCAAGCAGAATGCCATATTCATTCATCTCACCTGGGTTCCCTATATAAAAACGGCGGGAGAGGTCAAAACAAAACCGACCCAGCACAGCGTCAAGGCCTTACGAGAGATAGGAATTCAGCCCGATATACTCCTCTGCCGTACGGAGGAGTTCCTCTCAAAAGAGATTAGGGAGAAGATATCTCTTTTCTGTAATGTCGAAGTGGAAGCGGTTTTCACCGCCAAAGATGTGGAAAGCATCTACGAGGTTCCTCTTATCTATCATCAAGAGGGAGTGGATCAGAAGATTGTCGATCTCCTTAATATCTGGACAGGTCAGCCGCACCTGGGTGCTTGGGAAAAACTGATGGGAAGGATTAAAAATCCCTCCAATGAAGTTACCATATCTATTGTGGGTAAATACGTGGACTGGACTGATTCCTATAAGAGTCTCAATGAGGCCCTTATTCATGGTGGTATTGCAAATGACTGCAAGGTACATCTTGATTTTGTCGATTCCGAACAGATAGAAAGGGAAGGGATCACTAATCAGTTTGACCATGTGGGGGGGATTCTTGTCCCGGGAGGATTCGGAAAACGGGGAATCGAAGGCATGATTCAGGCCATAACCTATGCCCGTGAAAATAAGATGCCCTTTTTCGGCATCTGTCTCGGTATGCAGATGGCAGTTGTGGAATGTGCACGGTACCTGTGTAACCTGGAGCGGGCAAACAGCGCCGAGTTCGACGGCGAGACACCCTATCCGGTGATCGACCTGCTTCCGGAGCAAAAAGACGTGACCGATTTGGGCGGAACCATGAGGCTGGGCGCCTATGACTGCCTTCTTGATAAGAACACCTTTGCCTTTGAAGGGTATAAGACAAGAAAGATAAGCGAACGCCACAGGCACCGGTATGAATTCAATAATGACTATAAAGATATGTTGACCGAGAAGGGGCTCCGCATCAGCGGCGTGTCACCCGATGGCCGCCTCGTTGAGATCGTAGAGCTTGGCGATCATCCCTGGTTTTTGGGCTGTCAGTTTCATCCGGAATTCAAATCGAAGCCGACAAAGCCTCACCCGCTGTTCAGCAGATTTATCGAGGCTTCCATGAAGTACGCAGGGCAAAAAAACAAGTAAAATAGAAAGAACGGCGATGGGAGAGGGCGAAACTGCAGATGACCCGAAAAATCATGAATATTCTGTTCCGTATCTTCAGATATGTGAAAGGGTGGAAGATTGTCATAGGGAGAGATCCTCGTCGTGCGCCTTCCCATACACTTATTGTCTTTCCCCTGATGACCGGCACCCTTTTTTGCGGTCTCGCTGGGATCATAACCGTAGGAAGGAAGAAAAACCCTGAAAAAGAGGATATTGTGGGCAATCTTTCCCGCCTCTTCGAGGTAATCAGAGAAAAAAATATAGGGAAACTGGCTAAGGGAACGGTATCCGGTGAGGAGTATCTCGGAGGGGAAGAATCGCTCAGGCTCATGGAGGGCGACATCCTCAGACTCAAACAGGATTCATTTCTTGAGGACATCTTTTTTGAGCCCGGAAGATCAGAAGGCCTAAAAGACCTTTTAGGCGGGATGAATACCTTTCTCGTGGAAGAGGAAAACCTGGTCGAGCAGGAGGACGGCAATTTTTCCACCGGGCAAATGGAATATGTGAACAATGTCCTCACTCTTTTCAAGGATTGCCTGTGGGCCCTCGAGAAGGATATTTTTTCCAATATCGAGATGATCGTCTCGCTCTCGGGAGAAAAGGGAGAAGAAACGATATCGAGAGAGGCCTTCAGTAAATACCGGAACATCAATCTTCTCATCAAATCTCTGGACAGGCTGGAGGTGAGGGGAAGGGACTCGGCGGGCATCGGGATAACATTTGACCTTAAAGAAGAAGATGCCCTTGATCGGGCGATACAGGACATGAAGGACAGGGACCTCTATGATGAGTGGTGCCGGAGGCTTAAACCGGGCGATCTTGTGGACGGCTCTATCCATGTCTCGGATCAGAGTGGTGATAAAAGTCGTAGCGAGATATCCTTTACCTACAAGAAGGCGTCCGTAACGGGCAAGCTGGGCGAGAACGGTAGTTATTTGAGAAAGAGGATACGATCGGATCGTGTGCTCAAGATATTTATCGAAGAAGCCATAGCATCGGAGATGTATCTTGGTCATACCCGATGGGCCTCGGTGGGTTCCATAACGGAGAAAAACTGTCACCCCATCAACAATTTTTCAATAGACGGCGGCGGGACAGATAATCAGGAGGTTTCTCCCGTCTACAGAAATTTCCCCGCCTACGGGAGGGGAGTCTGGACCATTCACGTTGCCCTGAATGGTGATATCGACAACTACGGCGAGCTGAGGTCGCACATAGAAACGGGCGGGGTCAATATTATCCATAAGAGCATGACGACGGATACAAAGATCATCCCCTTTCAGATCGAAAAACATCTTCATGAAGGGCATGAACTTACCGAGGCCTTTCGTCTGGCCCTCAATGATTTTGAAGGCTCACATGCCATTGCCATGGAGAGCAATCTGGAACCGGGGAAGGTCTTTCTTGCCCTCAGGGGAAGCGGGCAGTCGCTCTACATCGGACTCTGTGACAACCAGTATATGTTTTCATCGGAACTGTACGGTCTCGTGGAACTCACCCCCTATTTTATAAAAATGGACGGTGAGAGCGAGCGGGTCGAGGGGGATGAGCGGACAAAGGGACAGATTTTTGTCCTGACGAGGGAAGAGGGAGAAGATGGGGCGAATATGCGTGCCCTTGGTTACGATGGAGAACCGATTGAGATATCCCGCGAGCGGATAGAAAAAGCGGAGATTACCACCCGCGATATCGACCGGAAGGAATATCCGCATTTTCTTTTGAAGGAGATTCGAGAGGCACCACTCTCGGTAAGAAAGACGCTGAGAGGGAAGTATAAGATATCTTCTGACGGTAAAGGTATCCCCGATGTTACGTTCAATCTGGGAGAGGATGTAATTTCATCAAGGTTGCTAAACGACCTCGAGGACCGGCGTATAAAAAATATCTTTGTGGTGGGTCAGGGCACTGCCGCAGTGGCAGGTGCCGCAATAGCCGATGCCCTCTCTCGATATCTGAAGGAAACCCGGATAGTTGTCAAGGCAAAAACCTCCTCCGAGTTGAGCGGATTTTTCCTCGAAGAGGATCTTGGCGATGCCCTTGTTGTTGCCGTGACGCAATCGGGAACGACGACGGATACGAACCGTGCCGTCGCAATGGCACGGGAACGAGGCGCCCACCTGATTGCAATCGTCAATCGAAGACAGTCAGATATTACCCATGTAACGGACGGTGTATTTTATACGAGTGATGGACGGGATATCGAGATGTCGGTGGCATCGACGAAGGCCTTCTATTCCCAGATCGCAGCGGGCTTTATTCTGGCCCTCAATTTTGCGCGTATCGTAGGCGCCATGTCAGACGACCAGATAGCGGCTGAGCTCATGAAACTGGAAGAGGCCCCCGAAAAGATGGAAAGGGTATTATCTGCAAGCGAAAACATCAAAGAATCGGCCTGGGATCTGGTAAAGAGAAAACAATACTGGGCCGTCGTCGGAAGCGGTCCCAATAAGGTTGCCGCCGATGAGATACGGATAAAGTTAAGCGAGCTCTGTTACAAGACCATATCCTCCGACATCGTTGAGGATAAAAAGCATATCGATCTTTCTTCGGAACCCCTCATTGTTGTCTGTGCCGCCGGGAATCCGGAGAACGTTATCGACGATACCGTCAAAGACGTGGCGATTTTCAAGGCCCACACAGCATCAGTTGTGGTTATTACCGATGAGGGTGAACCGCGGTTTGACAGTATCGCCGACTCGGTCATCATTGTGCCCCGGTCGTCCTTTCCCGTCTCCGTGATCCTGAATTCGCTTGCCGGCCATCTCTGGGGCTACTATGCGGCATGCAGTATCAATGAAGACGGAGAATTTTTCCGTGAATTCAGAAGCAGGTTGTCCCTCAGGCTCGATGAGATGAACGGGGAGGCGGAAGCTCTCTTCGAAAAGATAGGCGATACGGAACTTCACAGGATCATAGGGGAATTTTCCTCGGAGTTTCAACGTCGCAGAAACAGGGGATTTTTCTCCTCCATGAGTGTCGAGATGGCATCGGATATCACTCTCCTTTTGAAGTACACCGTGGGGAAGCTTCCGATAGAGGATTTCTGGCTGGAATATGAAGAAAAGAGGCTCTCATCGTCACCCTTCGACATGCTTGATATATGTCTCGGAAGGGCAATCGACGAGCTCGCGCGGCCCATCGATGCGATACGGCACCAGGCAAAAACAGTCACTGTCGGTACGAGCAGGAAGGGAGAAATGCAGCGGGGTATTCTTTTCGACTTCCTGAAGGGGCTTGACTTTTCACTCGAAAATCTTACAGGCTATGACGGGTTTACCGTGAGGAGACTCCAGAAGGCTATTGTAACTATCGGGGGCTTTACCCTCTATGATATCAACGATCTGAATTATGACGGGAAACCGGCGGAGTTTACCACGATATCTCTCGGCAAACGGGGCGGTGTCTCGCTCGAGATGAAATCGAGGGTCGAGGGAAAACCGGGGCCTCTCAAGGGAACAAAGCGTAATATCATCAATATCGGGGAGGTGTACGCAGGTCTCGGGAAGACCGACAAGGCCCCTGTGGTGATCATTCCTCTCCTCGGCAGCGATCACAGGATACGCCATATATTGCTTCTCCATGTGGATTTCAGCAGTCATCTCACTGCCGCGGAAAAGAAAGAGGTTCTGGGGAATAAATTTAACAAGATTAACAATCTTGTTAACGAATATAACGTTTCCTGGGATGACCGATACCTGGATGAAATCCCCATAGAATCGCTTCTCGGAGAGGGGGTTGACGTCATCGTTGAGAAACTCATGAAATCCCTGGATATGGATACAAAATGAACGGAATGACTTCAATTATAGATTACAGGGCGGGGAATCTCAGGTCGGTGAGACGGGCTCTCCTTCACCTGGGAGTACCCTGCAGGATTACCAATAAACCTCTGGAGATTTTCTCCTCGGAGAGGGTCATCTTCCCGGGCGTGGGGGCCGCGGGAAAGGCTATGGAGACCATACAATCGCTGGGACTGGATGAGGTGATTCGCGAGGTGGTAGAAAACGGGACGCCTTTCCTCGGAATCTGCCTCGGTGCGCAGATTATTCTCGAAAAAAGCGAAGAGGGTGACACTGATTGTCTGAATATCATACCGGGAAGGGTACGACGCTTTTCCGGTTCGAATCTCAAGATTCCGCACATGGGGTGGAATACCCTGGAAATGAAGAAAAGACACCCCATTCTTGACGGTATTGACGAAAAGGCGCAGTTTTACTTTGTCCATTCCTATTATGCCGAACCGGCAAGTGATGATCATGTCATTGCGACGACGGAATACGGGATACAGTTTGCCTCAATTGTCGGGAGAGGGAACGTCGTTGCCACACAGTTTCATCTTGAAAAGAGCGGCAGGCAGGGACTCTCCATATTGGAAAATTTCAGTAAATGGGACGGCAGGGAAGGGTAATGCTGAGCAAACGAATCATCATTTGTCTCGATGTCAGAGAGGGGAAAACAACGAAAGGTATCAGGTTCAAGGGTAACGTGGATATCGGCGATCCCGTTGCTATGGCGAAAGAGTACTATGAACAGGGAGTTGACGAGCTCGTCTTTTATGATATCACGGCATCTTCCGATGACAGAAAAATCCTTATCGATGTGGTTGACAGAGTAGCGCAGAATATATTTATACCCTTTTCCGTCGGGGGAGGAGTCCGGGACGTGGGTGATATGTACCGGGTACTCGATGCGGGAGCCGAGAAAATCAGTGTCAATACGGCGGCTGTTTTAAACCCCGGGCTAATCTCCGAGGGTGCGAAATTCTTCGGAAATCAGTGCATCGTCCTCGGTATGGACGCGAAAAGTGTTGAAAAAAGAGAGACAATTCCCTCGGGCTATGAAATCTGGATAAACGGCGGAAGGACTCCCACGGGAATTGATGCCCTTGCGTGGGCAAAAGAGGCAGAGAACCTCGGAGCAGGGGAGATATGTCTCAATTCCATCGATGCCGACAGGACCAATGAGGGGTACGAACTCACCCTGACATCGCTGATATCGGGTGTCCTTTCCATACCGGTCATAGCCTCGGGCGGTGCGGGAGTTCCGGAACACCTGAAAGATGTCTTCGAGAAGGCAGGTGCAGATGCGGCCCTTATTGCCTCCATGGTCCACTATGGCCGCTACACGGTAGGCCAGATAAAGTCATACCTTTCCGGCGAAGGCATACCGGTCAGAGAACATATATGAAATCTGAGTTTCCTCAGGAATGGTGGTAAGTATCCCAGGTGAGACTCTCGGTCCATAGATAAAAAAATAAATCTGTCCCCTTTTTCGCGTGGCGTGATAACGGTGGTTGATAAGTATGACAAGAAAACGACGAGAGTGCTCAATCGCAACAACCGGCTGTATTACGAACCTTTTCACTATGACATAAACAGGCGGCCCTTAGATGCCATCATTGACTGGGCGGGAATACCTGTTACCTCATATGCCAAACAA
>Ga0075124_10000687_pt1 | contig 15655 bp, 22 predicted proteins | sample AntAceMetag02UKS_FD_69809 | JGI IMG/M metagenome (GOLD analysis project Ga0075124, IMG submission 69809) | Saline lake microbial communities from Ace Lake, Antarctica - Antarctic Ace Lake Metagenome 02UKS | ecosystem: Environmental > Aquatic > Non-marine Saline and Alkaline > Saline | place... | reverse complement strand
TTGAGCTTCCGTAACTGAATACGTAAGATTGCCAACGTATAACTTGCTGCTTTCCATTTAAGTACTCCAATCTGGGATAGTATCTCAGATAGTATATATTATCTAGGCGCTCATCGGTTATATTATGTCGTGCTGTTTCAAGGGACTATATAAGCAAATGAGGAGGAAAACAGTGCATCATTGTCCAGATGGAATCTGTCTCCGCATACTCAACAGTTCAGACAGAACATGACCCTATCCGAGAATCCCACTGGAATATTCGACTAATTGCCATAAAAACTTATTTTTGAAGTTAAAATATCTGGTCAATCCGTATTATTATAGACAAACCATATCATTTTGCATATATCCCGGGTCATTCTGATAATGGGGTATGCGCCGGACTGACAGTATTTTTCTGCAGTCATACCATATTCCAGAATAACACCTCAATATACGAAATGAACAATGAAAATAGCTCTGAATTGCAGCAGATTCAGAAAACCGGCGGACATACGTCCGGTCTCCCATCCAACACAAAAATCAGGATCTGCGCGGATTACAACCCAATTAAATCACTCAGAGGATATTTCCTGGCAACAGCCATCTATTTATACATTGATGAATAGTTCAGGGATGGTGAGAAACATGACCTGTATGGGATATGCAAGCCTTTCAAATGAAAATATTCAAAAACTGAAAACAATTGAAAAAGAGATGGGCGCGACACTTCTGGCATATGAAGTTACGACCTATTCTGCTATGAATGAAGATGATCTGAAGAAAGTGAAAGACCTCGAAACAGAATTGGGTCTGTCACTGGTTGCATACAAAGTGTGATCGGGCCCAATTCATTCATTCATTCTGTTTTTATATTTTGGAAATTCGTGTCATTTCTCAACCGGGTTGTGCTTACGGCCTGTTTTTTTCAGTAGTCTGAAACATTCTTCAGGTGCAGAAGCAGTCTGCACTGAGATATGGGCCAACAGGGCATGGAAGAAATCATGCCTCTATTAAAGATACCTGAGACTAACATCCAGTGTGTGATATCTGCCAGAGCTTGGCCGGACATACCGGCATCTGTATCATGAAAACGCCTGAATTCAGATACATTTTCGGGAAAGTCTGACGAAAAAATAATTCACATAAGATGACACCGGAAACCACTGCAGAAATCTTCATCTCATACCTCTCAGACAGTGTATTTCTCTGTCCCACAGATCTCTTCAGTTTCCGGCAATCAGACAAGCAAACTTTATTCACACCATCAAATTTCAATCCATTGGATATATACCACCAAACGGATACAGAAAAGATACACAAAAAAGGATTATTCAAATGTCAGATTCTGCAAAAAAAACGGATAAAAAAGGCGCCCATAATATGAATGAGATTGCAAAGACCATCTTTGCCCCGATATACCCGGTCATCGCAGAGAACATTATCAGAAGGTTCGGGATTACTACAGGCACCTGTATCGACCTCGGAAGCGGACCGGCAATGCTTGCGATAGCTATCGCACAACAGTCAGACCTCTCTGTCATTGCCCTGGACTACTCAGATGAAATGCACGAGGCAGCATCACACAATATTAAAGAAGCAGGTCTCTCTGAACAGATACAGCTCCTCTGCGGTGATGTGCATTCCATGCCACTCGATGACGAATCAGCAGACCTCATCATCAGCAGAGGATCCATGTTCTTCTGGGATGACATCCACGCAGCCTTTCGGGAAATATACCGGGCGCTAAAGCCCGGTGGCAGGACATACATCGGTGGCGGGTTTGGCACCAAAGAACTACGGGATGAAATTTCAGCTGCCATGATCAAAAAGAATCCGGAATGGAAGGAATTTAACCGAAAGAACATTTCACCGGAAAATGTTGAACGATTCCGCACCATGCTCCATGAAATCGGCGTGCAGGATTACGAGATCATCCTTGGGGATGAAGGATTCTGGATTGTTCTTTCAAAGACAAAGGGCAGCCCATTGAACTGAAATACCCTCACACAGAGTCAGCTGAAAAAGTCCCCAAATTCTTTCCTGTTGTACCAGATAATTCCGGTTTTTTTCAAAAAATCCCTGTTTTTCTTCCAATATGATTAATATACCATTAGAATACCACCAAGAAATACAAAAACCGAATAAATGAATTATTTCAGCCATTTAGAGCCAAAAATAACAATTTCAACCAAACATATTCATAATCCAATTCCCTTCGTCCAGCATAAATATATATAGAATAACCCCGTGATCCGAGATCATATGGAAGGGATTGAGCTAATAATTCAGACACGGGCATTTCCCAGTCACGGGCGGTCCCGGGTTCATGAATCGGCATTGCCTTTTCTTGGGGTAAAAGAAGGGGACGCCGTTGAGGTAACAAAATTACCTCTGATTGAAGATGAAAAACCAAAACAGGTCACCGTCACTATCTACGCTGACACAATGGTCGAAAAAGGGGTGTTACGGATAAGTCCGGAAGATATTGCAAAACTTGCTGCAAAAGAGGGCGAAACGGTCAACGTACAGCGAAAAGTTCCGATAACAGAAGCTATCAGTAAAAAGGCAAGCCAGACAGGACATGCAGTCAAGGAAGGAGCCACTCATGTGGGGGAAAGTATCGAAAAAGGTGCAAAAGGAGTAGGCGCAAAGATCATGCCAGGTAAAGAAAAAGATGAACCAGAACCTGAACCTGAACCTGAACCTGAACCCAAACCCGAGGAGTGAATGGAAATGGCTTCAGAGTCACTTATGGTTGAATGGGGGTCATGGTTTCAGTCGATTTTGTGGGTAATACTCCTCTTTATTGGTCTAATCATTCTGTATTACATCATTAAGGAGATACACGATGCAAAAGTGACTCCCAGGCTCGCAGAGATTGAACTGGAGAAGGAGAAACTGGAGTTGATGAAACTCGATTATGCCCACAGGGGCGAGCCATTCTTCCGGGTACCCCCGGAAAAACAGGAGGAGATCAACAAACTTGACCAGGATAATATCAAACTTGAGACTGATATTTTCGCGAAACAGAACGCTGTTGACCGAAGAATCCAGCGATTGGAAAATTCGGTGAAGAGCACAAAACTGGATCATATGGTTGAGAAAATAAAGGACGAGGAGAGTAAAATCCGGTGATAAATTATGTATGAAACAGACGTTCCCGGGACGCATAAAAAATCCTCATTTACTGAATCACTGGCATCAGTCCCACGGACTATAGACAGTAAACTGCCATCTATGGACAAACGGCTGGGCAAGTACCTTGATGCGCATATCACGCCCCTCATCTCAGAGTGGGGGCTTGTCACACGCTTCACCCTCGAGGATCTCGAACAACGCCTTGATGTGGTCAGTACAGAGATCAGTAATCTGGAAAATGAGAAGGTCACTCTTAAAAACAGGGCGTCTGCCTTTGAACAGGCCCTAGGTAAAGTGGAGGAGAAATAATGGTCGGATTTGACGATTACATGAATACCTATCTTGACCGCAGGATGAAGGATATCATTAATGAGTGGAATCTGGGCACAATGCGGGATTTTGGGGACTATCTGGGCCGTATACGTTCGGTCGAGGATCAAATTAAGGATATGGGCCGGTTTACACAGGAAGCCGGCACAAAACTCACTGATATGGAACTGAGACTTGAGAAAGTCAGGGAGGAAAGGCAATGACCACAGCTGAGATTCTCCTGACAATCATCGTCATCGCACTCATTGCATTCATTCTATATTACTACTTCAGAGGGTCAGCCGGGCACGTATCAATGGCCCACCCGATGGAAAGCCGGGTGGACGAGTATCTGGACCGCCACTTTGAAAATATGGTTGAGGAATGGTCCCTGATGGATAAATACCAGGTACGGACATTTACCGAACACAATGACCCGAAACTCACAGCAGAAGAAAAACGGATGGGTGGCCTGAATGAATTCAGGCATGAAATGACAGATACCCTTTCAGGCCTGGAGGAGCGTCTAAATGTTCTGGAAAGAGAGACCCGTGGTGAATAACAGAGTTCATGAACCCAAGCCGTTTTACTTACAACTGAAAGGGGACATTCCTTCAATGCGGAAACAGGGCGAACCTCCGTATAAGGATCCATCCTCCTTCTCCAGGTATTACTGCGATCTCTGCAACGATGACTTTCCCCTCACCGGATTACGGCAGTGTGCGCTCTGTGGCAGATGGGCATGTTCATCCTGCTGGACACAGGAATTCTATGTCTGTCACTCCTGTCACGGCACATATAAACTCCATATCCAGCCAGTACTACATTCAGATTCTCCCGAAAACAAGGAATAACGGACTAACACAAATATCACATTCAGACTGGCCTTTCAATGTTCAATGCACCTGAAGATTGCACTGCCCCTATTCACGACCGGCCGTGTAACCGGCCAATACACCTCATTATCCAGGGAGAACCATACTCAAAAAAAGGGTCATTTCAGGCCGCCGGACATTCTGCTGAATAAACATCCCTCATCAGGAAGCAGAATAATCCATCCGGATATATCCTGATGGTTTATCTTCCAAACGAGAGGAGAACTGCTTTTTCTATCTTTTTTTGCCCTTCTTCAGTTCGTCCAAGCCGGTTCAGCGTCTCTCCTTTGTAATACCATGCTTTAGAATGATATGGATCAACTTCAATTGCCTGAGTATACAATTCGAGGGCCTTTTCATCCTGGCCCTGCTTTTCTTTGCAATGCCCCATTACACAAAGAGCAGAGGAGAAGTTCGGCGATAGGCGTACCGCTTCCTCAAGACTTTCCATGGCACGTTCATAGTCCTCCAGGTAATACAGTTCACACGCCTTCCGGTAGAGATACTCTGATTCTGCCTGTATCCAGATCTGTTTATTTGTAATCATCAGTTCACCCCCCAACCAGACATCCGAAACGATGTCCCGATGAGACAGGACACAAATTTACCTGAAGAAAAAAATAATTAAGCATCGCAGCAATGCATGGCAACAAAGGAATGCGTAAACATGCCCTGTTTGATGTTCCGGCATCATTATTACAAAAACATTACTGCCCCCGGCAAACAAGGATTTTGAGGAAATATTTTTTTAACGAAAATGGTGATCCTGCATCAACTATGACCATCCGGTTACTCAAAGTGATAAACAGGAAGTTCTGCCGGTGACGGACGGCCTGCCATAACAACGGCTGCAGTTTCTCGGGCCATATCCAGAAGGTCTTCACGGCCCGGAACCGCGTCCGGTGCATCCCCGACCTCACATCCCGCGGACCAGATACATCTTCTCAAACCCGAGCTGCATGAATGTCGTGTTGTACTTCCGCATCATATCGTTCAGGTATTCTCTGGGCATGTTCCGGGTCACGACAAAGACCATCTTCTTCCCGACAGGAATCCGCAGGTCACACCCTCCTTCATTGTATCCAAAGAACCCATACCACCGGTCCAGACATGCCTTCTGAAGCCATGATATGTCACGGAAATAGACGGGGGTTGCAAGAAGCACAGTATCTGCTGCAGCGATTGCCTCAGGCACCGGTGTGAGGTCATCATCAAGAATGCATGCCTCAGCCCGCCCGCCCGTCCTTGCAGGCCATGCACCCTGTGCATCCTGTGCATCCTGTGCATCCTGTGAACTTCATCGTCCGAAGGAAAAATCACTCTACCACTGATCCCAGTCTCTCTGCTTCAGGGAGAAACACCCCGGCGAGAGCATCACTGTTTCCATTCCGCGGACTGCCTAATACTGCCACACATTTCATACTGTTTCACCCCCCCGGGTGACAGGGCACACCTTTTCAGGTATCGCCCGACGCAAAAAATAAAGGACCGGATATGTAAAAAAAAGGTGCGGTGCACAGGGGATAAACAATGTGTTCTGACATAGCACTCCCAAATCGATATCACCTTCAGCCGGAATACACGCAGAACAGTTCACAGTTTCTGCAGTGCCGGACCGAATCTGTTTGCGTGGTATCAGAACTCAGGGAAGCTGCTGACTCCTTGTCTGCATTCATCCGGGAGAGGCACTGTTCGCGGCTGAAACATCCGCCGGGAAATGCCTGCTGTGGACAGTGTATCTGGCATGGCTGACTGCATTCACTGCATGGCGACAGGCATTCACAAAGCGGCAGTTTCCCCACTTCAAGGTCTGTCCATAGTGCACGGAACCGTATCCGCGGGCCAAAACCGGGAACAAGGACAAGATTATTTCTCCCGAATACACCCAGACCGGCGAGCACTGCTGCGTCTTTCAGGTAAATACCCCCGTCAGATACGGCGTAGGGAATGTCATGCGCCTCCCGGCCGTGTGCCTCACGCAGCCATCGGGAGAGAGCAGTAGTGATCCCATACAGCATCCGGTCTCCGGGCGTGCTTCTTCCCTCCTCCCACCAGTCCATCTCCGGGTGGTCCGGGTCGTGATAGAGCCCAAGCACAACAACTGAACCGGAATCATGGGCAAGCCCCTGCGGGCCGGCACTCTGTGCAGAAGGGCAATTAATGAGAAGATCTGTCGGAACAGCGCCTGCTACGCTTGCACCGAGATTGAGGGCTTTCGTAATGACTGCACCCATGATCCGGCGATCGCGTTCTTCCCCCTGTGCACCCTCCGGTTTCATACCATTCCTGAAGCATCGCATTGAACTTTTTGGTGCATAAATGTGTTTGCTGAAAGATGAAACTGCACACGGGAATACCTGCACAGGCAATTACAAAAGGCTATGTGAGAAGATGGATTCTGTGGTTATGTTCCTGAAAAACAGAAAATCATCCACCCCTGTTTTTTTGATTAAAAACTATCACGGCCGATAAAAGCTAAACAGAGACAAATAGAAGAGAAACATCAATTCAGGGGGGAAGGGAAGGAACGTAAGGAAACCCTAATCATCCCCGCAAGATTCTTCAAAGAATTTCATTCCCATCGGGGCATGCTGCCCTACTTCCGTGTAAAAGTATTTGACGTAAACGGGGTCAGAATCGTCAATCGACTGTTTGATAGTCCGCACCAGCCAGATCGGCAGAACCTCCTTCTGATCCAGCGAGTTCATAATTACAACAACTGCTTCATCCACATCGGTATTATTTCTCCATCGGTATCCCATGACACATCACCTGCTGTCCTGAGTGGGTATAATGTGAAAGCTCTATAAATAAGTAGCGGCACGGAAAGAAACCGCAAGGACAGAGATGGGTCTGGCCCCCGGACCATATCACCTAAAAGGAAGACCGGTCATCCTGAGATACAAAAAGAGCAGAATGGTGTTGAGAAGGGGAGATTCACTATGCAGAGCGACAGATTCTTCCTGAACAGTGAAGCACTCAAAACGTGAAAAGAGAGATGTGAGTCTTTGATCAGAGGGAAGACCCGGATGATCATCCTGAATAAAGAGGTTACAAACCCTCCACCGGGTTGGGACAGACACCATTCAGATCACAAAAAACGAAATGCCACACACCCCTTCTACGAACTACATGCATTTCATCATTCATGCACCAGAGCGTCATCCCCGGTTCCGGACTCAGTAATTTCGTCCATAATGATCTGGGCTCCAAAAACAGAACCATTCTTGGAAAACGGTGATATATAGCCTCTTAGATGGAGAGTTTTTCCCCATTTTGACCTATATTTGACGTGCATAGAATTTTCCTGCACACCTGTATCGAGAGCCCGCTTCAGAATGCCCGAAAACCCGGCATCGATCAGAGGTTGAAATGTTAAAATATTAATTTTCCGGGTCTCCTCTATATCAGGTGACCCCATCATCTCCACCATCTTCGGGTTGACATAGTCAATCGTTCCCTCCCTGTCACAGGTGATGATACCGACCGGGGAGTTCTCTGCAAGGGAACGATAGCGCTCCTCGCTCTGGCGCAGGGCCTCCTCCACCTGCTTACGCCAGGTGATGTCCCTTGATACACCGATCACTCCGGCTGACTCTCCATGAACATTGGACAGGCAGCGGACAGAATTTTCCACCCAGATGGTGGAACCGTCCTTACAGTATTCCTCTGTCTCAAAGAGAATAGTCCGTTTCAGGTCAGCAGTCCCGGTTGCATTAAGTGCCAGTTCTTCCTGAAACCGTCGCACTACCCGCTCACAGGATTCCGGAGTCATCTTATCTGCAAGGGACTGGGTCTGGTCCTCTTCAGCCGTGAAACCCCGCATTATTTCCCCCGACGGGCTGACATATGTCAGGTTAAATTCCATATCAAACATCCAGATATTGTCTGCTACATTATCTGCGATGAAACGGTATCGCTCCTCACTCCGCCGCAATGCATCCTCTGCTCTTCGGCGGGACACAGCGTAATGGATCTTGTTGATGAGTTCCGCAAACTGTGCCCGGGGATTACCGCCTTTCTGAATATAAAAATCGGCACCATTGTTGAGCGCCTCAATGACCACATCTTCGCGGCCCCTGCCGGTAAAGATCAGGAATGGAATGGTATTTCCTTCAGCCCTGAGATGTTTAAGAAATTCGATGCCGTTCATCTCCGGCATCTCATAATCTGAGATGATAGCGTCATAAGAGTGCTCTAAAAGCATCCCGATGGCTTCCAGCGGACTGGATGCGATACTAACGATAAAATTCCCGGAACGCTCCAGATACCGCTTGCTCAGTTCAAGAAGTGCAGGTTCATCATCCACGTATAAAAGTGAAATTGGCTGTGATAGTGTACCTGCAGATATCATATATATATGCAGTTGACCTTTCAAGCCACATAACGGTTCCGAACAGGGCATATCAGATCAGGGCAATAATACCCCATTACAGGGAGAAAACAGGCAGAAAACAGGCAGAAAACATGACAGGGCCATTCAGACATCTGTGCATTCGGAAACCAGCAGATGTTCCGGATAGGTCAGGGGGTTGAAGCACTGCACAGGAAAGCGGGACTAAGTCATGCAGTCATTTAAATACTACTCCACGAGATAAGGTTTTCAGACGGCTTTGCCGCGACACATTCACGATGTACAGCAAATCAACCACCGGCGAGACTGGTCTATTGAGGGACCCCACGTATGACATCCTTACGCCCGTTTGAAAAAATCAACAGGATAGAGATCTCCCACCTGTCAAAAACCTATGGGGATGTCACCGCAGTATCAGATGTAAGCCTTGACGTCATCGGAGGGGAACTGATGGTGTTGATAGGAGGGTCGGGATCGGGCAAGACAACAACGCTCAGGATGATAAACCGTCTAATTGAACCGGATTCAGGTTCAGTCAAAATTAATGGCACGAATATCAGGGATTTCGATGAAGTCAATCTCCGGAGAAATATCGGCTATGTGATCCAGCAGATCGGCCTCTTTTCCCATATGAATGTCCATGACAATATCGGCCTTATCCCAACAGTTGAGGGGTGGGGAAAGGAGCGAATCGATGCCCAGGTATCCAAGCTGCTTGAAATGGTCGATCTTCCGCCGGAGATCTTTTCTGCCCGGTATCCCCGGGAACTCTCCGGGGGCCAGCAGCAGAGAGTGGGCCTCGCACGGGCACTCGCCATGAATCCGTCTCTCTTCTTAATGGACGAACCCTTCGGGGCCCTCGACCCGATCTTACGAAAACAGCTTCAGGAAGAATTTCTCTCGATTAAAAACGATATAGGGCGTACAATCATTTTTGTGACGCATGATATTGACGAGGCATTCAAACTTGGCGACCGGATTGGCATTATGCATGAAGGAGAACTGGTTCAGGTCGGAACACCCGAAGAACTGATTTTTCACCCAAAAAATGACCATGTCGCACATCTCGTCGAAGCAAACCGGAAATACCGCCATATTGAAAGTTTTACCGTTCAGGACCTGATGTCACCGCTTTCAAAACGGCATTTTTTTGATGCTGCCGTGCCTGTTTCAGAGGCCCTGGACAAGATTCTTTCTGGTACATGCGGTACTGCAGTCGTCATGAGGGACGGGGGGCTGCAGGGAACCACCAGCAGGCACGAAATTGTCCGAAACCGAAATCAGGATCTGGTTATGGGGGATATAGCGAAACCACCCGTCACTATGGCACCGGACGATGCGGCCGTCCCTGCATTGCAGGAGATGAAGAGAAAAAACGCATCATCCGCACTGGTACTAAACCGGGATGGAGAGGTCTCGGGCATTCTCATCCCTGACAGCGTCCTCTTCCATATCATTTAACAGGAGGGACACGAGGACAAATGGTTTTTGAGGAGGTAACCGCAGTCTGGAATCAGTTTAACCTGACAGAGAGAACCATCGAACATCTCTGGATGTTCTCTGTATCCCTCGTCATATCAGTCATCCTTGGCGTCACCCTGGGAATCCTGCTCTACCGGCACAGGAACTATGCAGAACCGGCATTAAACGGTCTCAATGCCCTTGAAACATTTCCCGACATGGCACTGCTGGTCCTGCTCATCCCCATTGCAGGCATAGGTGAGATTCCCACCATCATCGCCTGTATCATCTATTCCCTGCTGCCGGTCACGCGAAACACCTACACCGGTCTTATCTCCGTGAGGCCTGAAATTCTTGAGACGGGGACCGCAATAGGCCTGACCGGGGGTGAAATTGACCGGAATATTCGCATCCCTGTTTCGCTGCCGATGATTGCCGGGGGAATACGGATTGCAATCGTCTTTACGATGGGAATCGTCACGTTAGGGGGCATCATTGGTGCCGGGGGACTGGGAGCACCCCTGCAAACAGGCATCGTCCTCCTCCTCCCGGAGGTTATCATCGTCACCGGACTGTGGGTAGGCATTCTCGCCGTCATCTTTGACGGATGTGCAGGGTTGATTGAGAAGCGGCTGACAGTGAGGTATGGTGAATGGTAGCACTGGAAGCTGTTTTGACTGCCACCATACAGCAGGTGATTCTCGTGTATGCGTCACTTGCGGTGAGCATCATTCTCGGGATTCCCCTCGCGGTTCTCGCACTCTACAACCGCAGCCTGGAAAAGATTATCATTACCTTTGCAAACCTTGTGCAGGCAATTCCGACATTTGCCGTTGTTGCAATTGTCGTTCCCCTGATGGGAATCGGGTTCTGGCCTGCCATCTTTGCCATCATGCTGAGGGCCCTGCTTCCGATTGTCAAAAATACATGGATCGGACTCTCTTCCGCTGACCCCGCGTCCATTGATGCGGCAACAGGACTGGGACTGACCCGGTGGCAGACCACCAGATTCATCCGGTTTCCGCATGCTTACCCCCCGATGTTTGCCGGCATCAAATTTGCGGCCATTCTTGCAAACAGTGTTGCTATTTTAACAGCAATCATCGGCAGTGGGGGACTTGGCACACTCGTTTTCGAAGGGCTTGCAGGCATCAATATCACCACCATGCTTGCCGGTGCCCTGCCGGCCATTGGAATTGCCATCCTTCTGGATGTCTCGTTCACCCGTCTGGAGCACAGGCTGACCGACGGCAGATGGTTGGGAAAGAACAATGAGAAATTCTCCTAGCATGATGTACCGATCACGGTGGAAAAAACACATATAAAGGTGCAACACCCTATGCAGGTGTGAGGGGGTAAAAAATGAAGGGGATTGCACCACCACAATTTGTTCTTATGGCAGGCATTCTGATTCTTCTCTGTGTTGCTGCCGGATGTTCTGAGACAACGGGGAGTACAGACGCTGGAGGGCCGGAAGAAACCGCTACGATTGTCATCGGGGGAAAGCCATTCAATGAACAGTACATCCTTGCTGAGATGCTTGGGCTGCTTCTTGAGGAACAGGGATATACCACTGAAATCAAGTCCGGAATGAATGATATTACGCTCTACGAGGGCATCAAAAAAGATCAGGTGGATATGTATGTCGAATACACGGGGACTGCGTATTCACAGCTTCTCAAGCTTCCGCCACTTGAGACGTGGGACCCGGACGTGGTGTATAATGACGTCGTATCCGGGCTTTCCAAAGAAGGAATTACCGTTTTGTGCCGGCTGGGATTCAGGGACGATTACACCATCGCTGTCAGGAAAGACTGGGCTGATGAAAACAATGTCAACACAATAGAAGATCTTGTGCCGTATGCAGGGGAGATGGTCTTCGGAAGCGATCTTGTCTTCCATGAACGCGAAGACGGCCTCCCGAGAATTGAGGAGGTATACGGCATCACCTTCAAAGACGTAAGACCCATGTCACCGACACTGGTGTATGAGGCAATCGCAAACGAACAGGTCGATGCAATTCCGCCGTACACGACCGATTCACGGGTAGATTTGTATGATCTGCAGACACTGGAAGATACGAAAGCAGCGCTTCCACCGTACGAAACAATGATTGTGATGCGCGATGAAATCGCAGGAAACGAGAAGATAACGGCGACACTGCTCGTTCTTGAAGACAGAATCGACACTGAAACGATGCGCAGTCTCAATGCAGAGTTTGATATTGACAAACGTGACGCACGGGCAATCGCAAGGGATTATCTTGTTTCTGAAGGACTGATTACCGGCTGATATCGGAGGGCATTATTCAGTTCCACCACTTTTATTCTTGTTTTTATGCAGGATGCACACGACGCATGATCAAAAGAAAAAAACAGAACAGGAAAAATGAACTGCCCACAGAGGTGACATAATCTCCGTTTAGTCAGTTATCCGGAAGATTTTGTCTCCGGGCCGTACCGGAACCGGTATTTTAATTCCACAGTTCTCTCCTTTCCCAACCGACGGGACAGACTGGTGATTTATCTGTATTTCCTCTATGACACTGTAGTGCGCAGGGGTTTTTTTACCATAGATTAAGATTTTATCACCGATTGTCAACTCACCCGCACGGATGGCACATTCTGCCACCTGAATTTTGGCGTAATAATTAACCACCTCACCGCAGTAGCACTTTGACGCTTTTGTGGCAGGCCCCCCGCTGATCCAGTCGGGTTGAAGACCTTTGTAAAAACCCTCGGAAAATCCCCTGTTGTAGGTTTTTGCAAGTTCTTCTTTAAGCATGGCACCAAGTTCAGCGGTATATTCACCGGATTCTATTGCGTCCATGGCTGTTCTGTAGCAGGAGACGGTGGTCTTCACATATTCAGGGGGACGGATTCTCCCTTCAATTTTAAACGAACGGATGCCTGCCTCAATGAGTTCGGGGAGTATCTCAATCGAGCACAAATCCTTTGGGCTGAGAACATAATTGTGGCCCAGAATATACTCATTGTCCTCGTCCTCCACATCGGTAATCCTGTAAAGTCTCCGGCAGGGCTGTATGCACTGCCCCCGGTTTGCGGATTTCCCGAATGTTTCGCCGGACAGAAAACACCTGCCGGATACACTCACGCACATCGCACCGTGAACGAAGGTCTCAATTTCGCAGTGCAGCCCATCACGTTCTGCCTGCCTGCTGATGTCAACAATATCTTTGAGAGAGCATTCCCGTGCCATAATGATCCTTTCAGCACCCAATTCTGCATAGAACCTGAATGCCTGATAATTTGAAACACTGGCCTGAGTTGAGAGATGAATGGGAATACCTGCTTCTTTTGCCAGACGAAACACTGCCATATCCCAGCAGATAATTGCATCCACACCGGCATCTTTGGCATACGTCACTACCTCTTCTACTTTTTCCAGTTCATTATTGTAATAAATGGTATTGAGGGTCAGGTATCCCCTGACCGTGTGTTCCTTCAGGTATCGCATAACGACAGGCAGTTCATTGATCTCAAAATTGCCTGCGTTATCCCGCATATTCATATTTTTTATGCCGAAATATACGGCATCGGCACCATTTTCCACCGCTGTTTTTAAGCAGGACCAGTCACCGGCAGGTGCCAGCAGTTCAGTTTTTTTCATGGATATTTTCACACACGGAAAAGTTCATTGTCTGTATATTCGTTGTTGAACGGTTTGAGGCGGAATATGTTTCCGGCACATTCCCCGCTTAATTCTCACACTGAATTATTCCACATTCATAATCAATACTGCCTATTCGACCAGCCGGAAGGTTTCCTGAACCCAGAGATATTTCCACGATAAACGGGACGAATACCTGAGACAAACACTACGTTAAAATAATGGGCACTGCCCAAAAAGGGATATTTAGTCCGGTTTATTGGATCCATCATACTGATACGCACAGCGAATCCATGCCCCCCAAAACCATACCGTTTCTCTGGGAATACGCATCAACCAGCTTCTTATCAACAGTACTCAGGGGACAGGGCAAGGTTAATCATACAATCCTATTGCCAAATTATCATCGTCATCCCAGTCACTTTCAGCTTCCCCCAACCCTCTGCCGGTTTGCACAGGGGACACAGATTTCTCTAAAATCTCCGTGCTTCTGATATACGCTTTGGCGAGGATAAATCCACATATAACAAAGAAAACCCAAATAGCATTAATTCCGGCCGCAAAAAGGACAAGAAGTCCGAAAATGAACAGCAGGAGATCCATCAGTGTGCATTTCCGGATGAGGTAATCTGCCATGGTTTTACAGGAGATACTATCTTAGAGAACAAGGATAAATGTAATTGTGCGTATGAAATGGCCACCGTTCATGTAGGAGAGATACGGCTCATTTACCTGCTATTGGACAAATCAGGATACGAAAACATAATTTCAGGGGAATATTCACAGGATAAACCCAGACAGCAATCTATCAGTGTGAGAACACATCATACTCCATCTCAGTAACCCTGAGCCTGACATAGGAGAAATCCCCTTCGGGAAGATTCCATTCCGCCACGATTTCCATCGGAACATTCATTCCGTTTCTTTCCTCGTAGTCATCATAATATCCGGTCCATCTGTCACGGACGAACTGGTCCCCGACGGTGCGGTATCTCTCGTCTGTTGTGACTTTCGTTATTCGTCCCACTTCATCAAAGGAGAATTCAACCGATGCTGTACATTTTCCATCGGTGATGATGGCCCGGGCACGGGAGGAATCGATGGGTTCCCAGCTAATATACTCCTCATTCAGGAAGGCCGTCGGAAACCACGGCATCTCGCCAACATATCTGTGCAGGCTTGAGATGTCTATCTCCGGCCCCTTTGCATCGGCAATGGGTACCGTTGAGAGGAGTTTCACCAGCATATTCCCCTTTGCTCCATCGAATTTATCTCTCACATCGATCCGGAAAACGGATAAAAATCGAATTTTCGCATGCCAGATAAAGGCAGGAAAGCCCGCCGAAAAGTATTGTTCGGCTTCAAGCGGCATCCATTCACCGGCAGGGTCGGTCCGGAACTCCCCGGTCTGCTTCATCCTCACGAACCGGACTGGCTCTGCTCCTGCAGGTATCACATATGCGAGATATTGCTGGACGGGTTCCGGGAGTTCCTCAATCTTCTCTACGGGGAAGGGTTTGGGTATTGTCTGCTCTGCACTCCGGGAGAGCACCGATACCTCCCCCTCTACACTCCTCTGAAATGAATTGCTGCTAAATGCAACAAATACAACAGATCCAATGACAATGATACCTGCAATCAGGAGCAATACCGTATATACTGACACGACAAAATCCCCCGGTTATTCATGATATTTTTCGGAACACGACACCGGACATTTGTCCGGGAGATATTTAGTTTAATTGAGGAGGAGGTAGTTTGCCTTCATGAATAGCACATGACAACATGCTCCGCTATTCCAGGAACAGCAGATGTTGCTACCGTCCCCGCCACGGCTCCCTAAGTGTTGCGGGGCAACGGTCACGCAGTGGGCAGGCACCGCAATTCCGAGGATGGGTGGGGCACC
>Ga0075124_10000685_pt1 | contig 15685 bp, 20 predicted proteins | sample AntAceMetag02UKS_FD_69809 | JGI IMG/M metagenome (GOLD analysis project Ga0075124, IMG submission 69809) | Saline lake microbial communities from Ace Lake, Antarctica - Antarctic Ace Lake Metagenome 02UKS | ecosystem: Environmental > Aquatic > Non-marine Saline and Alkaline > Saline | place... | reverse complement strand
TTGCCATGAATTTCTTTTGAAATTAAAGAGATTATCATCCATGCTTAAATTTTTCTCTGCAATAAAATTAATGATCCTTTTCATCATGCTTGGATTAACCGGAACAAATCTTTCCCTTTGGCCTTTTCCATGAATTAATAACCTGCAATGTTTTGTTTGATCTCCTGCCCATTCTTTAATATCAAAATCATTAATCTTGATCACCAAAACTTCTGCCTTCCTTAATGCACAAAGGAAAGAAAGATCTAAACAAATTAAATATTTGATGTGTTTATTAGAATAGATCCATGCTCTTAACACCTTGATTTCCTGTGGAGAAATAGATCTATGTTTCCTTTTAGGTTTTCTCCCTGTGAATTTTGGCACATTAAGATGGGTGATATTGAGGAAAGTAAAAAGGTTATTAACAAAGGATCTTGTTTTGTTTGAAGTGTGTGTAATTAAAAATCTGTTAATATAACTCTGTGTGAGATCTTCTTCTTCCAATCCTTTTTCAAAACTCCTATATAGAGAAAGATAATCTTTCATTGTTCTCTCTGCCAATCCCTTGCCCATTAAATACTCTGCAAATTCTCTTATCATTTTAATTTTATTTTGTTATTGGCAAAATTTTAAAGGGTGGTTGGAATATCTATTCTCACCAAATCAAAGGCAGGTTTGCCAATTATCATCCTCCTCCCAATGAATTGTATTGTTCTGCCTATTGAGTAACAATAATCTCATTTACTATTCTCTCTCACCTTTGCAATCAACTCATCCAATTCATTCTTCTGCCTCTCTTTCTTTAAAACTACTTTGGCCTCCTCGCTGTCATGATAATAAGTTATGATCTTTGTTGATTTATTATCCCTCTTCAATTGCTTTCTTAATTTTTGTTTAGTTGTATCAACATTTAGATCATGTGCCAATAACATCCCATCAAGCATTGCTGTGTTCTTTATACTTCCCTTGATCAATGCTTTGTAAATGATATTAAAAGGATCTTTCTCTTTCTCCTCATCAATATCTTCAAGGTTATTCTCTTTTGCAATTATGTTTCTCTTGTCATCTTTGATCTTCTGATAAGTGGCCTCTTGTTTCTCTGTTAGTTTAGGGAAATTAACAAATCCTCTGTAAGTTGTAAGTCTGGAATATCTTGGTTTCTTTATTCCTCCCTTCAACCAATCTCTTTCAATCTTCTCATTAATTCTCTCATCCCAAATATCCGGAGAATAAATTGTTTTGTTTGGAGTTTGAATAATTGCAACTCCTCTTCGGAGAATGGAGATCTTCATGGAACATAAGTTTTTGATCTGTGAATCTAATGTTTTAAAGTGTGGCACACATGCAACAAAGAAATTATTATGATCTCTGTTCATGTTAATCATTTTAATAATATCCTTTTGATCTTCATTATAAAAATCTCTGTTGAAAGTCACATTAATCATTTCATCTGCCATGCCGGAGTGTTGCCATTTATGAAAAAATTTCAAAACTTCTTTCCTTGAATAGATAAGATCATTTCTTGGAATAAATTTATAACCTTTTACTTCTCTTCTTTGCATTTCTCTTCGGACAAGTACCATTAATTTATAACCCAATGTTGATTTTCCCAATCCTCTGTTTCCTTCAATCACCATAAAAACATCAAATTGATTTAATAATCGATCACAAATTGCATTCACTAATCTTTTCAAACTCCACAATATTGTTTTCATTTTAAGTATGACACCATGCACATTTACTTAAAGCAACATCTTCCGGAAATAATTTTGTTTGCTCTTTTAATGCTTTTTTAAAATCTTCTAATGTGATATTTCCCATGAATGTGCCTGTGGGGTATGCTCTTCCATTTTTTTCAAATAAAATTGTTTCTTCAAATAGATCCGGATATTTTTTATATAATTTAACCCATTCTTTTTTACTTTGAAAAGGACAGAAATAACAACCGGATTTTACAGGAATTGATAATCCTTCTTCTTTAATGATCTTGATGCAACCTTCCCTGTCAATTTTTTTTTCTATTAGAGGAAATTTATATTGGATCTTCTTTTTGTTAATCATCTTTTCTGCTCTTTTAACTTCATCATTTGCAATTCCCATAAAAATAGTTATTTCTTGATCCTTATATTTTTCTTTGAGATATTTATTTATTGGCCGGACTTTGAACTTATCTGTGCAGGATCTAAACATCCTATAAGGAATTATCTTTTTTTCTTCATAATAACTTTTTACACTTCCCAACTCACTTTTTACTTCCACAAATTTTAAATTATTTTTTAAACACCATTTTTTAAATTCTTTTAAGAAGATGTATGTTTGTGGCATCTCATTGCCTGTTTCTGAATATATTATTTCATCAATCTTGATTCCATTATTTTTCATCATGATAATCATTGCAGTTGAGTTTTGCCCTGCACCAAAAGAAACAATATTTGTTTTCATTTCAAATACTTATCCAACCAACCCTGCCGGATCTTTGGATGATCTAATTTATATTTTTCTTGATTCAAACATTTATGGCATAACTTCCTGCAATGAAAATAATTTGGATGGCCTATGATTGCTTTCCCACATTTCTCACATTTTTGTTTTTTCATTTAACCTCCCTGCACAAATTCAGAAGTCATTTGATCCAAATTTACTTCATCTGTTTCTCTGAAAATTAATCCGGCCTTATCAAGAATTGAGAGGTATGCTTGTTTTTTTTCAACCAACTTATCAAGGAGGGTGATTAAAAATTCCTCATTCACTTTGATCTTATCTTCATGGTTTATAGTGTCGGAATTAACAGATAATAAGGCATCAAAAAATGGAGGGATCTTTTGCAAATATGTTAATGTTGTTTGTGCCTCCTCCTTGTCTTTAAATTTTACTTTAAACAAAGTGTCTGCAACAATCTGCCTTAATTTCTGCCAATATCTTTTAACTGCATCTGCCCTCCTCTTATCAATTTGATCATCACTCATCACAAGATCATCATCCAATCTCACAGATCCAAACCTTGCAACATCTTCAAGATCATTTAAATCTTTTAATGGAAGAGCAATTGCATAACCTGTAAAATATTGAGCAATATTCCATGCCTCTGTTCCGGTATGAACACCACCCTCTTCAACATTAATTGATCCTTTTGCTTTAAACACCATCTTATATTTTATACACACACTATTTATTTATAAATGTTTCTTTAAAAGCATAAATATTTAAATGTTGTATGCATCATGTAAGCATGGCAAAGTTATCCACACAATTATTGGCAGATCAACCAACAGAAAGGCCAACAAGATCATCAAGGGTGAGATCTTTTCAAGCAGATGAAAGAGAAAGAAAAAAGATTGAGGCATATAATCAAGGATTGAAAAATGCAAAAGTAAAATTGGATAATGCAAACCTTGAAAACTATGAACAAATTTATAATTCTCTTGATCAGGAATATTCAAAGAATTTCATGTCGCCATCTGCATTAAAACAAACTTCTGAATATAAAAAATTTGAAGTGGCAAAAGAGAAACAAGCAGAGGTGCAAAGTTGGAAAGGTGCTTTTAATGATTATAATCAATATAGAAGAGGAAAACCATTTTTTCTTGGATTAAATCCATCATCAGAAACAAAAAGGAAATTTAGAGAAGTGCAAAAAGCAATGGCCGGTGATCCATCAACTATTCCCCAACATGTTGTTTCAACATTGAGAGCAGGATTAACAACATCTTTTTCTGCAACTCCACAAGTTTATGGTTTAGATCTTGGAGAAGTAAGAAAACAAACAACAAAAGACACAGCAACAGGAGAGATAAGAAAAGAAGTTGTGATCTCAAAAACTCTTGATCCAAAAACAAGAAGAGCAATTATTTCCAAAGCAACAACCACATTTAAATCAAGTGTAGAAATGGATGCAGAGAGAAAGGCACAATATCAAGATTTTTTAAAAGATCTTCCCAAAGTTGAATTTGAAGATCCAACTCCTCCGGATGATCAAAGATGGTATAAAAAAGTTTTAGATGTTGGAGAGAATATTTTTGTTCAACCTTTTAGAGAAGTTAAAACAAAAGGAGTGATCACAGCATTATATGTTGATCCAACAAAAAAGTTAATTGGTTATGGAAAAGATGTTGGAAGTGCAGGGATTGGTTATACTATTGAGAAGGCATCTCCTGTAAGAAATTATTTGAGAGAAAATGTGCATTATGATATTGGAGGCACAGCATCAATGCCAAAGTTAAATTTAAAGTTTGGAAAGGTTGAAGAGGATGTTTTTCAAGAGGCCGGAGTAACTGCCCAAGAAACATTAAATGCAAAGGCAATGAAGGTTTTACAAGGGGAAATTACTGCGCAATTGGGTTTGGATCAATACACAGAATTTAAAGCATCAAAAGAAGAACAAGGAAAATCAGAGATTACAAGTTTATTTTATAGAAGTGATCTTGGAAAACAAGCATTCTTTGATGCAAAAACAGAGCAAGAAGTTACAGATGCATTTAATGTTTATTCCAAAACAGATGAGTTCAAACAATATGGATCAAAATATCAAAAAGAATATCAAGCAGATCTTGATAAGTTATTATTTGATGTGCCTTACTTAAAAAAGATTAAGGGTGCAGGTGCAGGATTAAAAATTGTTGGTTTGGGATTGGGAGGATCTGTTGCAAAGGTGATCACTTCTCCAACAGACACAGCAATTGTCGGAGGTGCAATTTATGGTGCAGGTGCATTGTATGGCACAATGTCGGCCTCTTCTTTACTCGCATTAGATGTTGGGTTTGGAACTTATGGTGCATCCAAATTGTTTGATCCAAAATCTTCAATTTCTGAAAGAGGATCAGGTGCATTGATGTTGGGAGTTTCAACAATTTCTCTTGGTGCAAAAGGAGTGAGTTATTTAAGGAGGCCAACAATTAAATTCAAAACAATTAAACCTCCAAAAATGGATTTAAGAGCAACACAAAGTATTGGAAAAGATCTAAAAAATATGAATAGAGTTGTGTTTAAAAATCAAAAATTATCACAAGTTGGTGTTGCAGGAAGGAGAACAATCATAACAACAAATTTTAGAAAACTTCTTGGATTAAAACCGATTTATAGAGGAGTGCCAACAGCACAGAAAGGAACAACTTATCTTTATAGATCATTTGGAAAAACATCAACTTTCACATCACAAAGTGGTTATCAAAAGGCATTTAAATTATTAACAAAGAGAGGAGGTTATTCTTCTTATCAAGCAACTCAAACTTTAAAATACATCCAACCAAAAGTTATTGAAACATATTTGAAGAGTGGATTTATTCAGATCAAAGGAACAAAAGCATTTGGCCAACAAGTGCATCTCACAAAACAACCGGTGATCAAAATGAGTAAGTATTATGAAAATTTAGGAATTAAAACAAGAGGTGCAAGAACAATAAAAACAATTGATACTTTTGAAAGAAAATTAATAACTATAAAAGGAAAACAATTTGCTTTACAAAATCTTGAAAAAGTAGAATTATTTTTAAAAAGAGGATCTTCTCCTTTGGCACTTAAAGATTATCAACTTTCAAGATCAATTCTTTCAGGGAAGGCATCTAATGTAAAACAAGGTTATGATCTCTTGAAAACAGATCTTGGGAAGATTAAAGTATTTGAAAATATTAAATATAAAGATGTTTATGGAATTTCCGCAGGAAAAACAATATTTCCTTCGGATAAGATTTTGAGAGTGGAAATATCCAACACAAGATTAATTCAAAAGATTGTGAATCTTCAAAAGAAAAATTATGGAATGAAATTTATTGGAGGAAAGAAAACTCCTTTTTCAACAACTTTTGGGAAAGTGGATAATATAAAAGACATTATAAAAAATAGTGGAGGTGCATCTCAAACAAATGTTAATCAGATTATGAAACAAATTGATCAGGTTTCAAAACAAGCATCTAAATCAACAAGTCAATTTTATGGCAAAGGAATGTATGAAAGATCAGATGGAGGAACATTATCCCCCCAAATGAGTGATGTTTTTAAACAATCGGTGGCCTCACCACAGATTGATGTAATTCCCAACATTAAGCAGTTTATAAACTATGGGGTAGTAACAAAACCATTGGTTAAAACAAGTTTATTGAGTGGAGTGATCTCTTCTTCTTTGTTAAAACCCCAATTAAAGTTGGATGCCGGATTAAAAATGGATTTCAAGATGGCCAATCTTTTGAAAAATGAGATCAAATTAAAACAACCAACAGCAACTTCCTTGAAAGGATCATTGGTGAGCAAACAAGTTTCAGATTTAATCTCAGGTGTAACAACCACCCCCCCAAGATATACTTCCTTTAAATCAACTCCAATATTTCAACCCAAGATGCCAAAGATCCCAACAATTCCAATTTTTCTTCCAAGTAAAAAGGGAGGGAAGGGAAGAAAGAAGGATCTCATGAAACAAATTCAAGATCTTGCTTATCTTCCGGATTTCACAGCAAGAGCAATTGGATTAAAACCGGAAACCATAAGTGAGAAACAAGCAAGGAAAAAGTTAAAACAATTATTAACAGGCCTTGAAATAAGAAAAGGAATTATTATTAAATGAAAGAAAAAATAGAAAACTATTTAAACAATGTATGCATCAAATGTATAGAGTGGATATAAAAGGAGTGTATTATGCCTGTTCAATTAACACAACAAGATATAACAGAATTAAAACAAAAAGGGTTTCAAGATAATGAAATTTCTAAAGCAGTTTCAGAAATAGAACAGGATGAATTAACCGGATCTTATGATAGGGTTATGGAAAATAACATGAATGATCCAAGATCACAAGCATCTCATTCTCAATTTGGAGTAAAACAAAGTGAGGATATTGCAAGATGGCAATTGGAACTTAATGATATTCTTGAAAAGGCAGAGCATGTTTTAAAAGGAGATGTTGTTTCTTTTGAAAATGGCCAATTGATTTGGAAAGATAATCCAAAACCGGAACAAAACACTTTGAATAAATTTGGAGTTGCAACATGCATGAAATTTTTAAGCATGTATGTTAATAGAAACACAATTCTTGCAGATTACACAGATGAAGAAGTGAAATATAAAGTTTTAGATTTTGGCAAAAGATTTAATGATCTTATCTTTTTAAAATATGAAGAGTTGGGGATGGATAATGAAGAGAAGAGAAAAGAATATGCATCTCTTGTCGGTGCAATGACAGACATTGTGCATTCTTCTTATTCAAGAGCAAAAGATGGAAGAGAAAGGGAAAGTTACAGGAAGATGATAAGTGTTTCACAAGCATCAAGTGGTATGCCAATGGGGAGTGGAGGAGTTAATATCAACACCGGAGGATCTCAAAAGACAAGGGGAATATTAAATCCAATGAGGTATATCGCAGGAAAATATGCATAAAAAAACTTTAATCTTTTTCTTTTGTATGATCTTTATGATCTCTTTTGTTAGTGCTGTGCCTCCCATAACAACTGAATTTGTGGGAGATCAAAGATTTGTTATTGAGGCAAATGTTGTTGATTATTATAAAACAGATACAAGTGCATGTGTTCATATTTTTGTTTTTAATCAAACAAGTGGGAATATTGCAGACAGCACACAAATTTCATGTAGAGTGGAATTAACAAATGATAATGGAACAATAATGATGGCCGGAACACCAACCCCACATGAAGATCATTTTCAAATGTGTCGGCCTGAAACACTATTGACAGAGAGGGGAGATTATGGATTAATGATCCTTTGTAATAATTCTAATATGTATGGATTAAAAACAACTTTTTTTGGATTAAATCATTATGGGGAGGGATTAACAACAGCAATTGAAGGATCTCACAATAATTCTATGTGGTTTTTAATGATTCTTTTTGTTTTAAGTTTAGTTGGATTATTCAAGTTTGAAAATCCATCAGGAAAATTGGCCTGTTACTTTTCAACTCATCTTTTATTTATTATTGGAACTTTTGCAGAATGGCAATTTTTACATGGTTATGCTTTGAGTAGTATTGCAAATGAGGGGATCTTTAAAGTTTTATTCTATGTTTCAATCACAGCATTTTTCCCAATGGTTATGTTGGCAATTGTATGGATGTTTTACATCCACACCATGAATGATGATATTAAAGGAATGATGGATAGGGGAATGGATGAAGATGAGGCATATAAAAGAGCAAAGGAGAAGAAAAAATGGTGAGATCTCCAATGCAAGTTGATATTAAGTTTCATGAAAGGATGAAGAAGTTGCAAGAAGATATTATGAGAAAACAAGGAAAGTTTAAAGGTTTTCCAAAGATCCAACAAGAAATAATTAAGATGCCGGAGTGGGATATTATTGAAAAGAAATTATTAGGAGAAATTAAACAAATTAATTTAAAAATAAATTTTGATGGGAGGAAAATGAGATGATCCCATTAAAAAATAAGAGGGGAGGGTTTAGTGATTTGTTCATCTTTATGATTGTTTCTTTTGTTTTAGTTTTATTCTCCGGAGTTTTTATTTATGTTACAACACAAGTTTATGGAGAGTTGGAAGAAAAACTCCCAACAATGAATTTGGTTGGAGATGGAAATAATAATGCATCTGTTGTTTTAGAAAATACTCTTGGAAAAGCAAATCAATCTTTCTCTGCACTTTATTGGATCTCGGTATTTTTAATATTTGGAATGATCATTGCAATCTTTATTGGATCATATATGGTTACAACAAAACCAATCTTTTTTATTCCATATATATTTGTGGTGATAATTGCAATTGTTGTGGCAGTTGCCATGAGCAATGCTTATGAAACATTATCTAACACAACATTGTTGCAATCAACATTTGCAAACTTTATTGGATCTAATTTCATACTCGGACAACTTCCAATTATAATTGCAATTGTTGGAATTGCAGGGGGAATTATCATGTTTGTAAGAATGGGAAAAAGGGAGGAACAATATCTTGGATATTGACAAAAAAATGAAAAATAACAAAAAAAACACATCATATAAAGCAACCTCAAAGGTTTTCTTGATCCTCTTGATGTTTAGCATGGCTCAAATTGGCCTTGTTTCTGCCTTTGAATTTGATAATGTTGGAACTTATTACGAGGATACAAATACAATGAAAATTATTAATATGTTTGGATTAGGATCTCCAATAGTAAATATAACTTTACTTTCTCCTTTAGATGTTAAAGTAATTGCTGGAGAAGAAAGATTAGTTGCTTGGTATGAAATAGATAACTTCGGAACTTATGATGGTAATGAGATTTTTGATATTGTAGATACTTACGATTTAAAACGAGGGAACTCGGAGATCCAAAAGAACATTAAATATAAATTACAAAAGATAGAATTAGTAAAAGTTCCAGATTATATACAAGTTTGTGTAGATGGAGATTTAGATGGAGAAAAAGTAGAGAAATGTACTAACGAGGAAAGCGGAACTAAAGAAATAGAAGTAATAGAGTGGAAAGCATTTAATAAAAATGCAGATTTATTAGAGGGTAAAGTTGTTATAGGATTGTTTACAGAGGTGGAAGTTGGAGAGAAAGTGGAATGGATACCAAATATGTATGGGGTAGAGATAGACGAGTGGGCAAGTTGGACTGAGAGTTTAAATTCAGATTTACGACATTATTATAATTTTGAGGTTGGATCAGGAACAACTTTAATTGATAGAAAAACTCCGGCAGGAATAAATGTGACTATGCCTTCAGATAATTTTAATACAGATGGAATAATTGGCAATGCATACACTTTTGCAACTTCAAGAAGTGCTGTAATGCCTTGGGATATGGCATGGGATGAGGGCACAGTTTCTATATGGGCAAAAAGTTCAACAGCAACAAATGTTATGATGGGAAGTTTAGATGCAGGAATAGATGAGGGAGATTTTTTATTTGGACATTGTGGAGATTTTGTTAGCCAAATTTGTTTTTTATTAGAGGGAGGAGGACAATATTTCTTACACCCACAACCAATGCAAAATGATAATGCATATTTCAATTATGTTGCTGTATGGAACACCACAACTATGTGGTTATATCATAATGGAACACAAATTGGTGGTTACTTAACCCAACCAAGCATTCAACCATCTGGAACTTCGGCAGGAGGATGGAGATTGGGTGCATCAGTAATAGGAAGTGCAGAGGCATTTTCCTTTAATGGAGTAATGGATGAAATTGGTTATTGGAATAGAAGTTTAACAGCATCAGAAATTTCAGATTTATATAATAGTGGAGTTGGAATTACTTACATAAATGTGTTTGAAACATCACCAACAATTAATTTAAATGTGCCAACAAATTATTATAACTCTTCTGTTGAAATGGACGACTTTGAATTTAATATGACTTATGGCCTTACAGGAACAGATTGGAAGAATTATACTTTTATTGTTTGGAATGGTAGTGTTGATCAGGTGGTTAAAAGAGTTGTTGTAAATGGAACAATAGACGATGATTGTTTTGTTTCGGATGGAGATGGAACTTATGTTGAAATAGAATGCACAGGACAAGATCTTTTGGATGGCAATTATACTTGGAATGTTCAAGGATGTAATGATCAAGATTTGTGTGCTTATGGAACATCAAATTATACTTTTACGGTTGATACAACTTCTCCGGTGATCTCCTCTTTAAATAATTTAACAAACTTAACAACTTTTTCCTTGCCGGTTAATTCAACTTGGAATTTCACAACAACAGATATTCACCTTCAAAATTGTTGGTATAATTCCTCTGATAATACAACAATAACAATTATCACTTGCAATTCTACAATTTACACTCAATGGGAAACACAAGGATCTAAATTAATTAATTATTATGTAAATGATTCTTTTGGATTAGAAACAGAAGGATCAAAATCAATTTTTATTAATTTTGTTTCTTCAAATAATTATCATTCTCCGGATGCAACAGGAGAAACAGGAACAATTAATTTTGATCTTTATGTTAATTCAACAAGCATTCCAACAACAACAGCATATTTGTGGATCAACAACACAAGGTATGATCCGGACAGCACAAATCCTTTTACAAATTATGTTCATTTTAATTATTCTTTATTTATTCCTGATGGTTGGGGGAATTATTCAGGAAATAATTTTAATTATTATTGGAATTATACAATTGATACTTTGGTTGATAACAGATCCACAACCCTTGATAATTTTACAATTTACTCTGTTGATTTTGATGATTGTTCATCCTTTCCAATTGTTTTAATTAATATGAGTTTGTTTGATGAAGAAGATAATGATTTTGTAAATGCAACAGCAGGTGCAAGTGTTGAAATTGATTTAACTTTAACATCAGGATCAAGCAGTTGGGATTATCACAATTCTTGGATTAATAATCAAACAGCATCAGAAGATTTGGATGCATTGGTTTGTGTGCCGGAGGGAGTTTTAAATAATACAAATTTCACAATTGATTACACAATTGGTTTTGAAAGCACAGATCATGTTTGGGAATTTTTCTTTTTAGATCAAGGGATTGTTGATAATAACAAAGACACTTTTAATTCCTTAACAAATAGAACAATAAACTTATATGATTTATTAAGTGTAGATAGCACAAGTTTCTTGTTTAATTATTTTGATGAAGATGGCCTTTCAGTTTCAGAAGTGATTGTTCATACTTTTAGAAAATACATTGGAGAAGGAGTGTTCAGAGAAATTGAAAGATCCAAACAAAATGATAATGGAGATACAATTGTTCATCTTGTTGAGGAGGATGTGATCTATTACTTTATAGTTTCTCAAAATGGAACAATCCTTTATACCTCTTCAACTTACACAGCATTGTGCCAAACAACTCCTTGTGAGATCCAATTGGAAGAGAGTGGAGGATTTCAAGAATTTACAGATGATTGGGATCTTGTTGATAATGGTGGTTACACTTTAAATTCATATTCTTCAACAAGAATTGTTAATTTAACTTATGTTTTGACATCTCCATCAACTTTTAATTTGAGTGTGTATAAATTGACAAGTGATGGATCTTATGAAATAATTGGATCAAACACATCAACAGGAGTAACAGATGAATTATATATTTCTGTGCCAACAATTAGTGGAAACACAAGTTTCTTTGCAACAATAGATCAAGATGGAACTTTCTTAACTTCAAGTTGGATTGATTTTGATGAACAAGCAGGAACATATTTTGGAACAACTTTAAGTTTATTCTTGGGTGCATTGATTATTCTTGCTCTTGGATTAATGGCAGTTTCGGAAGGATCACCAACAATCTTATTCTTGATGTTGGGAATGTTTTTGGCAATGGTGCTTGGATTGGTTGATTATAGAACAACAGCAGGAGTAAGCATTTTGATTTACTTTTTAATTGCAGGTGGAATAATTATTTGGAAATTAACAAGGAGGAACAGATAAGTGGCATCAGATAGTTTCAAGAACACAACAATTGCTTTCCTTTTGTTTGGATTGTTTGCAGTTTTAATAGTTACAGCAATATATGAAATGGGTTTCAGTTATGGTGTTTCAGATGAAAAAATGCAAGAGGCAACACAAGGTGCATTAGCCATTGATGAACAAGAACAAGAATTATTAACAGCAGATCAAGACACAGAGAATTTCAGAGAAAGATTTGAAAGTGGAGATGTTGATGATGTTGATGATGCCTCCGGAGTGTTTCAAGTGGCCGGAGATATTATTGGAGTGATCACAACTCCATTTAATTTATTAGCAAAAGTTTCCAAAAATCTTTTGGGAGTGCCGGAAGTTGTAACTCACACAATATTGGCAATATTAAATTTAGTCCTTATTCTTGGAATTTGGAGTCTATTAAGAAAAGGGGATTAATTCACTAAAAATGAGTAATAACAAAATGGAACAAATAAATAAACAAGGAGGGTTGATTTAAATGGCATACGATTCTCCAACTACTATAAATGCGAGTAGAGGGATAATTTCTCTTCTTGAATTTATTAATAATGCCACAAATTTTTGGGTTTCAAGGATGTTAATGGTTGCAATATTTGTGATCTTCTTAATGGGATATTTAAGATCTAAAAATGATGATGATTTCTTGGGTGCTTTTGCAGTTGGAAGTTATGCAAGTTTAGTGGTTGGGATCTTGTTTTGGATCATTGGATTTGTGGATGGAGTAACCTTTGGAATAATAATTGCTCTTTCCTTGATCTCCACAGCAATGCTCTTATTTGATAAGAGAGGCAGTTAAATGGATATTGAAGAAGAAATAAGAAAAACAAAGAATGAATATGAAAGAGAAAGAAGAAAAAGTATTAATTTTTTAAAAATGATTATCAAAAGAAAATTAGAAAAGAAAGAAAAAAAGAAAGAAAAATATGATGGAGAAAGAGATTTCTATAACGATTCTTTTCCATAAAAAAGATTGATTTTATTCCTTTTTTTCTATTTTCTTTTTTGGTTATAATCTGCAAATTTTTTAAAGAATATGCTTTTTTAATATCTTCTCTTTTTGTTAAATCAAATTTTATAAGAGGAATAATATGATCTATATCATAATTTTTCAAATCTTTTGGAAAAGGTTTTAAGTGATTAATAATTTTTTGCAAATCAATTCCATATAAAAGATTATATTTTGTGATTGTTATTGGCATTAAATTAAGAAAACCTCTTTTTATAAAAAGTAAAATACATTGCCTTATTTGTCTATTAATTGTTTGTGATATTCTTTTTTGTGTGCCATAATTATTCTTTTCCCTGTTTCTTCTTCTTTCTTTTACTTTTGGCATTTGATTATATTTTTTTTGATATTCCTTAATCTTCTTTTTTCCTTTTTCAGATTGTTGATATTTTTTAACACTTTTTTTATATTTTTCTTTGTTTTTTTGATAATATTCTTTGTAATATTCTTTTTTTTCAAGCATAATATTTTAAAATTAATATTATTTATAAATGTTGTTGAAAGTGGATATAGTGTTCAGGATATTTTATAAATCCTTTTTGTGTGTGTATTGAATGGTGATTGATTCTTATATAGAGTTTATAAAGGAGGTTAAAATATGAAATTTAGTAATTTAAGACAAGATAAGGGTGTTGCAGGATTAACAATCTTATTATCATTAGTTACAATGCTTTTTGTGATCGGTTTGCTTGTGATGATCTTTGCCCTAATGGGTGGAGAACTTCAAACTGCAACAGATGATGCAACAGCAATTGGTGTGATCAATGATACAACATCAAGTATTAGTTCAGTAACAGATTGGTATGACATCTTTATTGTGATCGGTGCAATGGTTGTGTTAATTTTATTGACGGTTATAATTATAACAGCAATAAGAGGATCAGGACTTATGACCGGTGGATCTGCATAAACCCAAACTATTTAGTTTATTTATTTATTTTTGATAGGGAATGCCTATAAAGGCATTCTCCTTTATTTTTTTATAATCACCCTTAACACCCTTAATTAGTTTTATAAAGTGATGTCACTTTATAGAACTATGAAAAAAGAAAAATCATTAGAATATTATTATAAAAATAGAGAAAAAAGATTAAAAGCACAAAGAGAATATGATCAAAAGAACAAAGAAAAGAAAAAAGAATATGATCAAAAAAGAAGAAAATTAAAAGGATATAACAGAATAAAAAGGACACAACAATATAGCACAAGAAATCATTTTCCAATCCTTTTAAAAAAATATGGGGAATGTATGTTTTGCCAATCAAAAAATAAATTAGAAATTCATCATAAAAAATATGACACAAAGGAAATAAAAGATTGCCTTTTATTGTGCCAAAAATGTCATAAGATAATTCACAGAAAATAAACTCATTTTCACCTCTTTTGCCTCCCCAACTTTTTCTTATTTTGAGGGAGGTTATCTTGTTTTAGAAAGGTTTATAAATAATGTATGCATCATGTAGGCATGAAGAAAATAAAAATAAAAGGAAAAACTTATACTTATGCAGATTTTTATGCAAGGATGAAAGGAAAAAATCCGGAATGGGTTAGATCTAAAACTCAAAAAAAATTGGAAGAGATCCGAAAAAGAGATCAAGCAAGTTTTTGGAATGTTAAAACAAAAGAGAATTTAATTTTGGGTGATGGATTAACCGGAGTTACTCATGTTTTTAACAAAGGAGGATCAAGATCCTTCAAAAACAGAGAAAGTGCAAAAGATTATATTAGAAAAAAATTAATGAAGAGGAAATATTAAAATGGCAAAGAATTATAATAAACCGATCAGAGTAAGCAAAAAGATATTAGATCTTTTAAAGCAAAAGAAAGACAAGCAAAAATTAAAATCCTATGATGCTGTATTGGAAAGATTATTAAAAAGGGAGGCAAAGATTTAATGGCAAAACCAAAATATACAAAATCAGAGAATGCAAAATTCAAGAACTTACAGATCCATTTAAAAATTTTAGAGGAAAGAACAAAACATCTTAAATGGGTTATAAAGAGGAGAAAAAGAACAGGCCAATATAATATGAGTGATCCAAAAAAGATATTGGCAAAGATTAAGAAGGCAAAATTAAATGTTGCAGATGCAGGATTTATTTAAATGATCACCGAAAAAAGATTAATTGAATTGGAAAGAAATGTTGTTAAGAGCATGGGATGGAATGCAAATGCAACAGAAAAGGAAAGAAAACAAGTAAATAAAAGATGGGATAAGATGGCCGGAAATACCTGTTTTCATGATGCCTTGAAAAAAATGATCAAGGAGAAATCAGAAAAAGCAAGAGAAAAAAAGATATTAAAACAAAGAATAAAATTAAATTGACCACATGGTATTGG
>Ga0075124_10000681_pt1 | contig 15717 bp, 11 predicted proteins | sample AntAceMetag02UKS_FD_69809 | JGI IMG/M metagenome (GOLD analysis project Ga0075124, IMG submission 69809) | Saline lake microbial communities from Ace Lake, Antarctica - Antarctic Ace Lake Metagenome 02UKS | ecosystem: Environmental > Aquatic > Non-marine Saline and Alkaline > Saline | place... | reverse complement strand
CTTAATAATCCTGATGTTATATTCTATCCTAATCCTTTTAAAGACGAACTTGTTGTCAGAATTATTAATATAAATTCAATAAAGGCAAATATTGAGATTTATGATATGCTTGGAAGTAAAGTTTTTGAAAGTACTTTGAGCAATATGTCAGACAATGACAGATATACAATTAATTTGTCTAAATTATCGCCTGCTGTATATTTTATAAAGTTTATCTCTGATAGTTTTATAAAAACAGATAAGATTTATAAAAAATAGATAAAATTTATCGTAATCTTTTTACAAACCCATAGTACAAGTTATAATTCAGAAAATTGTTTTAGTTTGGAAATTGTCTGTAATGGATTTTTAGAAGAGAAGACGCAATTACCTGCAACCAAAATATCAGCACCTGTATGTATTAGTTTTAGATAATTATCTAAATTAACACCCCCATCAATTTCAATAAGAGCAGAAGCATTTTTTTGGATTATAAGTTGTTTGAGTTTTGAAATTTTAGAATAAGTATTTTCTATAAATTTTTGTCCGCCATATCCAGGATTGACAGACATAAGTAGTACTAAATCCAAATCCTGAATTATATCTTCCAATAAATTAATATTAGTATGAGGATTAAGGGCTACTCCGGCTTTTATTCCCAAAGATTTTATTATAGAAATTGAACGGTGCAAATGCTTACAAGTTTCATAATGTACTGTTATAATATCTGCGCCAACATTTTTAAACTGTTGAATATATCTATCAGGGTCAATAATCATTAAATGGATATCCAAAGGTTTTTTGGCATATTTATCAATATGTTTTATCACAGGAAAACCAAAGGATATATTAGGAACAAAAACGCCATCCATAACATCTATATGAAACCAGTCGGCTTTACTTTTATTAATTATTTCAATATCATACTTTAGATTTGAAAAATCAGCTGATAACAAAGAAGGTGCTATTAAATGAGACATTTATATTGGAGTTAAGATTTTTATTTTTTCATAAGTCCTGAAACAGATTATTTTTTGAATATAGTTTTAACTTATCAGAACATATTTAGCCCAAGTATGTTTTAAGTATCTTACTTCTTGAAGTATGTTTTAATCTTCTTATAGCTTTTTCCTTAATTTGGCGGACACGTTCACGTGTGAGGTCAAATTCTTCAGCAATTTCTTCAAGTGTCATAGGATTAACACCATTAAGGCCAAAATACAATCTTACAACATCTGCCTCACGGTCTGTAAGAGTAGAGATAGCTCTTTCTATTTCTTTCTGAAGAGATTGATACAACAGACCTGTTTCCGGTGTTGATATATTATCACTTTTAACCACGTCATACATATTTATTTCTTCTCCTTCTATTAAAGGAGCATCCATTGACACATGGCGTCCGGCATTTCTGGTAGATTCTTTTACTTCGCGGTTGGTAACTTCCAGTAAATCTGCTATTTCATCATTATTTGGTGTTCTTTCATATTTTTGTTCAAGTTTAGCATAAGCTTTGTTTATCTTGTTAATAGACCCTATTTTATTAAGTGGCAGGCGAACTATACGGGATTGCTCGGCAAGTGCCTGAAGAATTGACTGTCTAATCCACCATACAGCATAGGAGATAAATTTAAAACCTCTTGTCTCATCAAATCTCTTGGCAGCTTTTATTAGTCCGAGATTACCTTCGTTGATAAGGTCAGGTAAAGATAATCCTTGATTTTGATATTGTTTAGCTACTGATACTACAAAACGCAGATTGGTTTTTGTAAGTTTCTCTAATGCCATTTGATCTCCCTGATGAATCTTTTGTGCTAATATAACTTCTTCATCAGCAGAAATAAGATCTACCTTTCCTATCTCCTGAAGATATTTATCAAGGGAAGCTGTCTCCCTGTTAGTTACTTGTTTAGTGATTTTTAGCTGTCTCATATAATTAGCTGGGTAATTATGAAAATTACATATAAAAAAGCAATTTATTTACGGTAAACAGAAAAAAAAGTTACAATTTTATTTATGTCTTTGGCAATAAAACTTTTCTTGATAATCTCATTTTTCCTGTTGCTTTATCAATATCAATAATCTTAACTTCAATTTTTTCTCCAAGTTTTAATACGCTTTCAACATTTTTAATACGAGTCCAATCAATCTCTGATATATGTAAGAGCCCTTCTTTGCCTGGTAATATTTCTACAAAAGCACCAAAAGTTGTAATATTTTTTACAGTTCCTTTATATACTTCACCTATTTTAGGTACTGCTACAATATTTTTTATTTTAGATATAGCTAAATCTATTAAACCTTTTCTTTCAGAAATAATTTCAACAATACCCAAATCATTTTCTTCGTCTATTGTAATTGTTGTATTAGTTTCCTCTTGTATTCCCTGTATTATTTTACCTCCTGGACCTATAACTGCTCCAATAAATTCTTTAGGAATAGGTATTCTTATAATTCTTGGTGCAAAAGGTTTATAGTCCTTTCGTGGTTCAGAAATAGTTTGTTCCATTTCTGCAAGTATATGTAATCTTCCTTCGCGTGCCTGATTAAGGGCTTCATATAAGACACTATAAGGCAATCCATCTACTTTGATATCCATTTGGCAGGCAGTTATTCCATCTTTTGTCCCGGTTACTTTAAAGTCCATATCTCCAAGATGGTCTTCATCACCCAAAATATCAGAAAGAATAGTATAATCGTCTGTTTCTTTATCAATAATCAAACCCATGGCAATACCTGATACAGGTTTTGCTATCTTAATACCTGCGTCCATCAAAGCAAGTGTTCCACCACAGACAGTTGCCATAGAAGATGAACCATTTGACTCAAGAATATCAGAAACAATTCTAATAGTATATGGATTATCTGTTCCCTTTGGAAGAAGATTTTTTAAAGCTCTCAGGGCTAAATTTCCATGACCTATTTCTCTACGACTTACACCACGATTAGGTTTAACTTCGCCTGTTGCAAAACCTGGGAAATTGTAATGTAATAAAAATTTGCTTTTCCCTTGAAAAACAGCTCCATCAACAATTTGTTCACTCATTTTGCCTCCTAATGTAACAGTAACTAATGCCTGAGTTTCTCCTCTGGTAAAAATAGCAGAGCCGTGTGCAGAAGGTAAAGGATTTACTTCACACCATATTGGCCGTATTTCATCAGGTTTACGTCCATCTAAACGAATTTTCTCTTTTAAGACAAATTTTCTTACAGCATTTTTTTCAACATCATGAAAATAACGATTGACTAAATCTGTTTTGGTATCTTTATCTTGGTCAGACAATGTTTCAATAAAATTTTCTTTTATTGTATCAAAAGCATTTGTTCGTTCCTGTTTATCTTTAATTTCTGATGCTACAACATCATAACATTTATTGTATGTAGATTTTTCAATAGTTTCTTTTAATTCTATATCATTATTTTCATGACAATACTCTCTTTTTGTTTTGCCTGTTGCTTCAGATAATTCTATCTGTGTTTTACACTGAACCTTAATAGCTTTATGAGCAACTTTAATTGCTTCAATAATGTCTGTTTCCGGAACTTCTTTCATTTCACCTTCTACCATTAATATATTATCCATAGAAGAAGCTACTATAATATTTAAATCTGCTTTTTCTGTTTCAGAAATATTAGGATTTATAATAAATTCTCCATTAATTTTAGCAACTCTAACTTCTGATATAGGACCATTAAATGGTATATCAGAAACAGATATAGCTGATGATGCTGCCAATGCAGCCAATACATCAGGAGCAACATTTTCTTCTCCTGATATTAATTGTATTTGTACCTGAATTTGAGCATGAAAATCATCCGGGAATAATGGTCGCAAAGCTCTGTCAACGAGTCGGGAAATCAGCACTTCATAATCAGATGGTCTGGCTTCTCTCTTAAAAAATCCACCTGGAAATCTGCCAAGAGAAGCATATTTTTCTTTATAATCAACAGAGAGTGGTAAAAAATTAACTTCTTGATCAGCTTCCTTATTCGCAACAACAGTAGCAAGCAACATAGTATCACCCATAGTAACAAGTGCAGAACCATCAGCCTGCTTAGCTAACCTGCCTGTTTCTATAGAAATTTTCCTGCCATCTTCTAAATTAAAAAATTTTGTAATACCTATTTTTGACATAATATTATAATATTAGATTTTGTAAAAAAAATATATCAGGCAGTCTCGCCTGATTGAATATTAGAATTAATTTTATCCTAAGTTGAGCAATAGGAACGAAGCAAACTATCACTCAATTTGGGTTTATATTATTTACTGATAATTAGGACTTGTTGAAAAAGTTAAAATTCGGACTAAGTTCATATTTTGATTTTATTTTTATCCACAACTTGAAAATTAGAGTATCAATCTGGCGAATAACTGAACTGATATTCAAATAGTTTAAAGATTTTTTATTTATCAGTTACCCCCGCCATTTATGGTGGGAAATCAAGTAAAGACGAATATCCTTTATCATTACTAATTATGGACTTTAGCCCCAAAAATTATATCTATATCAATAATTAATATACACTATCTAAAAATTTAAGACTAATTGTATATAAAAAAGACAACTATTTAGTGTTTGTCCATAATGTCTAATTTCTTCGTTATGCTTGTCTTTCAAATCAGTCATTTACAAAAGTAAACTCCTGATTTTCAATACTGCGCAAGCCTAGAACTCGAACATTCTGAACTAAACACTTACTTTATGAACAGACACTATTTAAATTGCCTTAAAAAAACTTATTAAATAACAGTTATTTTCTAAGCTTTAACTTTTTAATAATAGTCCTATACCTTTCTATCTCATTTCTCTTTAAATAATTAAGCAATTTTCTTCTTTTGTTTACAAGTAATATTAAAGAACGTTGTGTATTTTTATCTTTTTTATTAATTTTTAAATGCTCTGTAAGATGCTTAATTCTGTATGTGAATAATGCTATCTGTCCTTCTGAAGAGCCGGTATCAAATTCTGACTTACCATAGTCCTTAAAAAATATTTTCTTTTTTATTGTTGTTAAATACATGTTTGCTTTATTATTTTTAATAAAAATGGACTGCAAATGTAATGTTTTCTTTTTTATTAAAAACAAATTTTTATGTTTTTTTGAAAATATTATTTTTTGTTTTTAAACTATAAGTTTATTCTAATAAGTCAAAAATGATATTTTTTGAAAAAAATATGATTTTGAATACCTTGATAATCAGGGATTTGAAAATCTAATTTTATCAATTTTGGAAAAAACATTTTTTATAGTGTACACAAGGATTCTATATAAAACCACAAAAATTAATATTATTTTGCAAACATACGAGATACTATTTTTTTAGTAATTTAGCACCAATTTTTTATAAATATTCACAGTTTAATGAATTTAATAATAGATTTCGGCAATACACAAAAGAAAATAGCTGTTTTTAAAAATGATATTTTAATTGAATTAAAAACATTTAAAAAAATTAGCTTAGACCATTTAATTTGTTTTACAAAAAAATATAAATATATAGATTCTGTAATAATTTCCTCAGTTGTTGATTATCCTGATTCTTTTGATGAATATTTAAGAAAAAAGTTTTTTTTAATTAAATTTAATTCTAAAATACCTGTTCCTGTTTTCAATAAATATAAGAGTCCTGATACACTTGGCAATGACCGACTTGCTGCTGTTGTAGGGGCTAATCATTTATTTCCAAATAAAAATGTCCTTGTTATTGACGCAGGCACATGTATTAAATATGATTTTATAAACTCTAAAAATGAGTATTTGGGAGGTAGTATCTCACCGGGAATATCAATGCGTTTTAAAGCTTTACATACTTTTACAGATAAACTGCCGTTAATAAACATGCAAGAACATGAAAAATTAATTGGACAAAACACTAAAGAATCAATTCTTTCAGGCGTATTAAATGGCACTATATCTGAAACAGATAAGATAATTGAACAGTATAAAAAATCATTTTCTTCTTTAAAAATAATTATAAGCGGAGGAGATAATATTTTTTTGGAAAAAAGATTAAAAAACAGCACTTTTGCAAATCCAAATATTGTATTAATTGGTTTGAATAAAATATTAGAATTTAATCATAAAAAATTTTGAGTAAAAAAAACATATATAATCCTATTTTTATAATAATATTTATTCTTCATATAAGTTTTGGTAACTTATATGGACAAACAAGGATAAGTTCTCCGTATTCCCGTTATGGTATAGGCGATATTCAAAACAATATATATCCTCCCAGTTTGTCTATGGGAGGAGTTAGCTATGCTCTTAAAAATCCAGGTTCTGTTAATTTTTCCAACCCGGCTTCTTATACAGGTTTTGATTCTTGTTCTTTTGTGTCAGAAATAGGCATTTCAAGTATGTTTAACAAACTTGAAACAACACAATTTAAAAATGATGATATTTCAAATTATACAACATTAGGACATCTGCTCTTTGGCTTTCCTGTAATAAAAATCTGGTCTGTAAGTATTGGACTGCTGCCATTCAGCAATGTTGGATATAAAATATCAGACAGTGAATTTATTCCTGATGTAGGAAATGTTGATTATCTATATGAAGGAGCAGGAGGAATTAATCAATTTTATATTGGAAATGCATTCAAAATTCGTGAAAACCTATCAATAGGATTTAATACTTCTTACCTGTTTGGCTCTTTAGATAAAATAAGAACAGTATCTATTCCTGATTCTGCTAATTTTTTTGATGTAAGAATAAAAAACTCTATTGTACCTAATGATATTTATCTTAATTATGGAATTCAATATTCAAAAATTCTTAAAAACAATTTTTCTATTAATGCAGGACTTGTATTTTCAAACTCCACTAAAATAAATTCAAAAGAAAATACTATAGCAGAAAGATTTGTCTCAACCGGCTATTATGAAGAGATTAAAGATACTTTAGAAAATTCTACCGGCATAAAAGGTAATATTGTACTTCCTGAAAGTATAGGAATTGGAATACTTTTAAGCAAAGAAGGGAAATGGAAAATAGGTGCTGACTATCAATGGCAAAATTGGTCTGAATATTCCTCTTTTGGCAACAAAGATTCTTTAAAAAACAGTATGAGACTTGGCTTGGGAGGAGAATACACACCTGACAACAGTTCTGTATCAAAATACATGAAAAAAATTCACTATAGATTTGGAGTAAGATATTCAAAAACATATTTACAGCTAAAAAATAATCAACTTAATGATTATGGAATAAGTTTTGGATTAGGATTACCATTAAGACGGAGCAAAAAAAATATTAACTTAGGATTTGAAATAGGGCAAAGAGGAACAACAAACCAAAATCTTATAAAAGAAAACTATGGAAGAATTATAATTAACTTTGCTATTTACGAAAGATGGTTTTTTAAAAGGAAATATGATTAAGGTGTTGTAAAAAAAATATTCATACCAAATAAAGTCCGGTCAGGTCGGGCATATTCGGCTACTGACGAATGACGACTGCTTAGTGTTTAACCCATTTTACTATAATAAAAATTAAATGTAAGCCCTGAAAGGGTATTATATATCAACACAGGGTGTAGCCCTGTGAATATAAATATAATACCACGCTAAGCACTGAAAGTGCGTAATCTCAATCCCATAAGTATCTTTCATCATACTCTATGCTATACACTTTCAAGAACTCTAAGTATTCTTTCCTGTAAGGTCTTTTTCCTGTAATGAATGAGATTTAACTTTTCCTAATTTTGATTATGCCCTTTCAGGGCTTAAGTCATCTGTTATTGTTCATTCACAGGACTATCGTCCTGTGTTATTGATTTTGCCCTTTCAGGGCAATTTCAAATATGTAGTATCTGCACAAAAACATTTTTAGGCACAAGTTACAAATTTGTGCCAGCGGGTGTTGGTATTTATATTGTCGTTGTTATCGTTGCAGAGACACAAAATTTTGTGTCTCTACTGCAATTAAACATAACCTTTAATTTCTAATTAATTTTCAAATCCCAATTTCTAATGGTGATTTCTGATTTTATTCAATTTTTGAAGTTACAGGATTAGCTAAATTTGAATATTTTAATAGTTCCAATCTCACAGAGCCGACAAGAATTTTTGTTTCAAGCATTATAGGTATATGATTTTTATCATCAGATACCCAAAATGTCATAGGAAAAGGTTCAGAAAACACACTTCCTGTCAATACTTTTGGTTTCATTTTTAAACATCTGAATTTGCCCAAATCTGTTTTTATTATCTCTTTACCTAAATATATAATTTTAGTAGTAAAGACGGAATCATCAAATAAGAAGTTAATAGGAATTTCTTCCCCAATTTTATAATTTGAAAAGTCAATTGTCCGTGCATAATAAAAAGCAGAGATAATGTCATGGATATTTTCAGGAACTTTTACTGTTGCTGTGCTGGTTACTGCAATATTTCTAAACTGGTCAAAGAATACATCACGGCTTTTTTTGTAGCTTCCTTCATGGACTTTTCTCATAAACAGCCATGGCACCATTGCTTCTTCGTCAAGAAATGTTTCATATTTATCAGATACTTTAAAAAACCAGTTATAAAAAGTTTTTGTTCGTCCTGTAGCTTCTATATGATATGTATCTCTGCTTTTAAATTGTTTATGTTCTTTTTTAATGGAACATACAGCTATTCCTACTGAAAGATTAGGGATAACAGGAGCTGTATAATAAGCATTATATTTTAATTTTTCTCCTCTTTTAAAAGCTTCATTTTTTACTTTACGAAGTTGCTGAGCATATAATGAAGTTGCTGTAATAAAAGTAATAATTAATAAAAAAATTGTTTTCCTCATCTGTTTATTTTTTAGTAATTAATTGATATTTAGTTATTTATACCGTTGGATAGGCATCCTACGGCATTTACATTTTTATATTACATTATTAGTAGAGACGAAGCATGCCTCTCTCTACTACAAAATTAATCTAATGCGGGTCATTCCCCTTACTTCAACAAGTTCATACACTTGTTTTTATTTTATAGTTAATATAGCAAAAAATATTCCAAAAAATAGATTTTATATTTTCAGATTACAATATTTATAATTTTTTTGGGGACAATAATAATTTTTTTGGGATTTTTACCATCTAACCATTTTTGAGATTTTTCTGCTGACAGCACATTTCTTTCAATTTCTTTGTTTGAAATATTTACAGGCAGTTCTAATTTGAATCGCATTTTCCCATTAAAAGATACAGGATACAGGTAAAAGGTTTCTTTTAAATATTCTTCGTTATATTTTGGAAAACAAGCTTTGGTAATACTATATTTATTGCCTGATAAGTTCCATAACTCTTCGGCAATATGAGGTGCATAAGGAGAAATTATAATAGCCAGGTCCTGTAATATTGCCTTTTTTTTACATTTTATTTCAGAGAGTTCATTAACACATACCATAAAAGAACTTACAGCAGTATTAAATGAAAAATGTTCTATATCCTGTTCGGTTTTTTTAATTGTTTTATGCAATATTTTTAGTTCTTCTATTGTTGGTTGTTTATCAGAGACACAAAAATTATTGTTTTCATCATGATATAAACGCCACAATTTTTTAATAAATCTAAATACACCTTCAATACCATTAGTATCCCAAGGTTTTGATTGTTCTAATGGTCCTAAAAACATTTCATATAATCTAAGTGTGTCAGCACCGTATTTTTCAACTAAATAGTCAGGATTTACAACATTATATTTTGATTTTGACATTTTCTCAATTTCATATCCGCAATGATATTTGTTATCATCTTCCGGTATAAACTTTGCAGTTTTATATTCGGGATTCCATTTTTTGAAAGAATCAATATTAAGAATATCATTTTCAACAATATTTACATCAACATATATAGGAGTTGTATCATATTTTTCTTTTAGATTAAAAGAGACAAAAGTATTAGAGTTTTTAATTCTGTAAACAAAATTAGACCTTCCCTGTATCATCCCCTGATTGATAAGTTTTTTAAAAGGTTCGTCTTTACATACGACATTTATATCATACAGAAATTTGTTCCAAAATCGTGAATAAATAAGATGTCCTGTTGCATGTTCTGTTCCGCCTATATACAAATCTACATTTTGCCAGTAATTATTATTTTGTTTTGATACGAGTGCAATTTTATTATGAGGGTCCATATATCTCAGATAATAAGCAGAAGAGCCGGCAAAACCCGGCATAGTATCATATTCAAGTGGATATCCATCTTTTGTATTCCAGTTTTTTGCCCGTGCTAATGGAGATTTGCCTATCTTGGTTGGCAGATAAGCGTCTATATCAGGTAATTTGAGTGGCAGTTCATTCTCATCAAGAACATAAGGCATTTCGTTTTTATAATAAACAGGAAACGGCTCTCCCCAGTATCTTTGGCGACTAAAAATAGCATCTCTTAACCGGAAATTAATCTTTCTTTTTCCAATACCCATTTCTTCTATTTTATTAATAATGGTATTAGTGGCTTCTTCTACATTCATTCCATTAATAAAGCCGGAATTTATTAAAACACCTTTTTTGTCATCATAAGATTCATCAGAGATATCAGCTCCGGAGATAACTTTAATTATTGGAAGATTAAAGTATTTGGCAAAAGCATAATCGCGGCTATCGTGTGCAGGCACAGACATAATAGCACCTGTGCCATATCCTGATAATACATAATCAGCTACCCAAACAGGGATTTCTTTTTCTGTAAATGGATTAATAGCATAAGTTCCTGTAAAAATTCCTGAAATATTTTTAACTTCTGAGATACGTTCTCTCTCTGAACGATTTTTTGATATTTTAACATAATCCATAACCGACTTTTTATACTCAGAAGTAGTAATTTTTTTTACCAACTCATGTTCAGGAGATAATACCATAAATGTTGCACCAAAAAGAGTGTCAGGTCTTGTTGTAAATATTTTTATTTTGTTGTCAGAATTTTTAATTTTAAAATCAACAATAGCACCCTTAGAACGACCTATCCAGTTTCTCTGAATTTCTTTAAGAGAATCTGACCATTCTAATTTATTTAAATCATCTAATAATCGCTGTGCATAAGCAGTGATTCTCAATAACCATTGTCGCATTAATTTTTTTTCAACATTATAACCACCTCTGACAGAGACACCTTCCCTGACTTCGTCATTAGCAAGAACAGTTCCCAATTTAGGGCACCAGTTGACCATTGTATCAGAGAGATAAGCTAAGCGGTAGTCCATAAGAACTTGTTGTTGCTGTTTTTCTGTCATTGTTTTCCATTGAGCACCGGTAAAAATATTTGTTCTACCAGAAGCCGCATTAATATTAATATTTCCATTTTTTTCAAACTCTTTAATTAAAAATTTTATAGGTTCTGCTTTATCAGATTTATTATTATACCAATGGTTAAATAGTTGAATAAATGTCCATTGAGTCCATTTATAATATTCAGGGTCGCAAGTTCTTATTTCTCTGTTCCAGTCATAGGAGAAACCGATTTTGTCAAGTTGTTCTCTATAATGTTTTATATTTTTTTCTGTTGTTATTGCAGGATGCTGACCTGTTTGTATGGCATATTGTTCAGCAGGCAGTCCAAAAGCATCATATCCCATTGGATGAAGGACATTAAATCCTTTTAGATTTTTATATCGGGAATATATGTCAGATGCAATATATCCAAGTGGATGACCAACATGCAATCCTGCACCGGAAGGATAAGGAAACATATCCAAGACATAAAACTTATGTTTATTATTATCTGTTTCTACCTTGAAAGTTTGATTCTCTTTCCAATATTCTTGCCACTTTTTTTCTATCTCTTTGACGTTGTAGTTCATTCTTTATAATTAATATTAACGGGAATATTTCTTAATAAAAAGTTGCTAATATAAAAAAAATATACAATTTTAATTTATAAAAAAAACAATGAATATTTTTCCTAATATGGACAAGCCATAATCAATATTTATTAACTTTTCCAAAGTTTAAAACTTTGGAAAAGTTAATATTATAATCAGGAATACCGTGTCATATATGAATAGTAATATACAATAAATTAATCAAAAAAGTTGCATTCATTACTTGAATTTAAGAAAAATTTTATTTTATAAATATGTCTAATGATATTTTTATTATTGTTTTTTTTATATTTTTACATTCTTTTAAATTTAGTTATAAATTACTAAATAAAACATTTATATTTTTAAGATTGAATATCACTATTGTCCGACTAAAAAATGAAATACAAGTTTAATTGTTACAGATTCCTCGCTATCGCTCGGAATGACAGCATAATTCGGGTAAGGGATAGGTGTGTATTTTCGCAAAGCGAAAATACACACCTATCCCCAAAAAATAATACCATTGTCATTCCGAATGGAGCGTAGCGAAATGAGGAATCTGCAATAAGGAAGCTCATATTTTGTTTTCAGTCGGACACTAATAATTGAATATATGAAAAAAAGTAAAATTACATTAATAATAGTTATAATTCTTACAGTTGTTGCTTTAATATTGATTTTACGAGGTTCAAAAGGGACAATTCGCGGTAAAATAAAGAATTTTGCTATTGAAGATACTTTAAGTGTTACAAAAATATTTCTTACTGATAAATCTAACAGGAGCATAACTCTAAAAAAAATTACTCCCGGAAATTGGCAGTTAAATAATAAATATAAATCACAGACAGAAAATGTTAATAATCTTTTAAATACAATATTTAATATAGAAGTAAAAAGACCTGTATCAAAAACAGAACATAATAATGTTATTAAAAGAATGTCGGCAATAGCTATAAAAGTTGAAATTTACCAAAATGTATATAGGATAAATTTATTTGACAAAATAAAGCTTTTCCCTCATGAAAAACTTACTAAGACATATTATGTTGGCGATGCAACAAAAGACCATATAGGAACTTATATGTTAATGAAAAACTCTTCTATTGCTTTTGTTACTTATATGCCGGGATTTAGGGGCTTTTTGTCAACAAGATATGATACTGATGAAAAAAACTGGAGAAGCCACACAATATTTAAGTATAAAATAGATAATATTAAATCTGTTTCTCTTAAATTTCCTGAAAATCCGGAATTGTCTTATACTTTAACCAAAACAAATAATAATAAATATATTCTTACATCTCTTTCAGATAATAAAGTTATTGATGATTATGATACTCTGAAAGTTTGGGATTTTTTATATTCATTCAGAAAAATATGTTTTGAAGTTCTGTTAAATGATTTTGATAAACACAAAAAAGATTCTATTTTGTCGTCAACACCTTTTCATATTTTGACAATTACAGACGTTTCCGGCAAAAGCAAAACAATAAAAACATTTCATAAAAGAGCAGGTAAAGGATATGTTGACTTTAAAGGAAATACTGTTATATATGACAGAGACAGATTATATGCCTATACTGATAACAAAGATTTTGCATTAATACAGTCTTTTGTGTTTGATAAAATCTTAAGACCTGTTACATATTTTCAAAAAAATAAAAAATAAATTAAAAAAATATTGTTTTATATTTTTATAATATAAATATAAACTATCTTTGTATTATTTTAAATAAAATTAACTTTAAAAATATATTAATATGAAATTTATTGTATCTAGCTCATTATTATTAAAAAATTTACAGTCTGTAAGCGGAGTTTTAAATCCAAATAATAGAACATTGCCTATTTTGGATAATTTTTTATTTGAATTAAATGAAGATTCTTTATGTATTAGTGCTTCGGATTTAGATACTACTATTACAGCAAAAATTCCTGTTACTAAATCAGAAGAGCAAGGAACCATAGCCATTCCTGCTAAAATTTTGTTGGACTCTTTAAAAACATTTTCAGATGTTCCTGTTACTTTTGCAATAAATCAGGAAACATTTAGAATAGAGATTTCAGCAGGTGAAGGCAAATATAAAATTACCGGATATAAAGGTGAAGAATTTCCCAAGATACCGATTTTGGAAAATGTTGCTTCTATAGAAATTAATTCATCAATATTAAGTAATGCTATTAGCAAAACAATTTTTGCCACAGGCAATGATGAATTACGGCCAGTGATGTCAGGCATCTATTGTGAGTTATCTCCTGAAAAGAGCATTTTTGTTGCTACTGATGCCCATAGATTAGTTCGTTATATAAGAACTGATGTCCAATCTGATGCTGCAGCATCGTTTATATTACCCAAAAAACCATTAAACCAAATAAAAAATATATTGTTAAATGCAGATACTAATGTCAAAATTGAATATAATGAAACAAATGCATCATTTTCCTTTGATAATATAAATTTGGTTTGCAGATTAATAGAAGGAAATTATCCTAATTATGAAGCAGTAATACCTCAGGAAAATCCTAATAAACTAACAATAGAAAAATTACCTTTTTTAAATTCAATAAAACGTGTATCAATTTTTGCAAATCAATCTACATATTTTATAAAATTTAAGATTACTGGCAGAGAACTGGTAATTTTGGCAGAAGACCTTGACTTTTCTAATGAAGCAAAAGAAAGATTAAATTGTCAATATGAAGGAGAAGATATTGAGATTGGCTTTAATGCCAGATTTATTGTCGAAATGCTTAATAATCTTGAATCCGATGAAGTTTGTTTGAATATGTCAGCATCAAACAGAGCAGCTATCTTTTTGCCAGTTAATAAAGAAGAAAAAGAAAAAAAAGAAGAAGATATCTTAATGCTTGCTATGCCTGTAATGCTTAATGATTAAAGAATATATAGATTAAGATTTAGGTAACTATACTGAAACAATATTGAAACAAGTTCAACATAAAGTTCAGGGTGACGTTGTTCAGCACAAGTTTTATCTTGTTAAAAATGTTTACTCTGTATAACATCAAATGTCAAAATAAAATTTAATGCTAAAATAAATTCAGTATGTTTTTGCAAACATACAAGTTACAAAGTTTTTTTTATCTTTGTGCAATTAATAATTAAAATGATTTATTAACCTGTAAAATTTATTATTATGAATTTATTAACTCTTTATTTAATAGTTATTTTTTCAATAGCTTTAGGTATAACTGGTATTATTTTACTAATACTTGGTTTAGCACAAAAAAAACAAAAATTGTGGTTATCCGGTGCTATTGCTTTATTTATTAGTTTAGCTTTATGTATTATGAGCATTTTTATAGGAGTGAAAAAAATTATTAATAAAACAAAAGTAAAATTCCATATTAAACAAAAAGTAGAAAAACAACATGATAATAAAGGCACCACTTATTATTACAACTATAATAACGAAGAGGATGAAGATAGTGATGAAGAAGCAGATGATAACCTGGCTGGGGAATTTTTTACAAAAGTAATATCCGGAGATATTGAAGATTCTGAAGAAAACCCCGTTTTAATTAAAATTTTTGTTCAAAATAATCTTATTGATAAAGGTATTCAGGTTGAAGAAGTAAGAAAAGCAGAGGATAATAAAATTATTTCTTTACATGTTATTTTTGATAATAACTTTAAAGGTAAATTAAAATTAAATATTTTTGGTCTGGATAAAGCAAAATTAGGGAGTAGCGATTTTGTTGAAATTGATCAAAAGGCAGGGATAGCATCATATTTAGATTTTGAGTTTAAAGAAAATGTTTGCTTTTCAGATGCTGATTATTGCACCTTGATAGAGTATGAATAGTGTCTGTTCATAAAGTAAGTGTTTAGTTCAGAATGTTCGAGTTCGAGGCTTGCGCAGTCCTGAAAATCAGGAGTTTACTTTTGTAAATGACTGATTTGAAAGACAAGCATAACGAAGAAATCGGACAT
>Ga0075124_10000680_pt1 | contig 15727 bp, 13 predicted proteins | sample AntAceMetag02UKS_FD_69809 | JGI IMG/M metagenome (GOLD analysis project Ga0075124, IMG submission 69809) | Saline lake microbial communities from Ace Lake, Antarctica - Antarctic Ace Lake Metagenome 02UKS | ecosystem: Environmental > Aquatic > Non-marine Saline and Alkaline > Saline | place... | reverse complement strand
TATTAAGAAATATTTGTGTCTCGCACCTTATTCATTATCTTTGTTTCTTGAAAGAAAGGAATTAATAGAAGCCCCCTTAAATGTAAGAATATAATACAAATAAAATTGTGTGAATGAGTAGTTTTATTTTTTAGATATAATATAATCACTTGATATTACGGATGTTATAAGGTTTTATTATTTTTGTATCTCCAAATTTTTAAGAAGTCTGAATTTTTTAGTTTATGGATTATTCAGGTTAAATCATTCAATTTGGGTTAAATATATTATTTTAGCAGTTAAAAAATAATTTATTCTTTATGACCGAAGAATTTCTTTATTATATATGGAATTTCCGTTTATTTAACAATTGTTATACCAGTAATGGAGAACCTGTTAATATAATAAATGTTGGTGAAAAAAATATAAATTCCGGTCCTGACTTTTTTAATGCAAAAATAAAAATTGGTAAAACTGTTTGGGCAGGAAATGTTGAAATACATATTAATGCTTCTGATTGGTATAAACATAGACATCATAAAGATAAAGCATACAATAATATAATTTTACACGTTGTTTATAATAATGATAAGATAATTAAAAGATATAATAATGAAATTATACCTGTACTTGAACTTAAAGGAAAATTTGATGATAAATTATATTTTAATTATGAACAATTTATGAATAGCAAACTCTGGATTCCTTGTCAAAATCAGATAAAAGAGGTAGAAACATTAATTGTTAAAGATTGGCTTGAAAATTTATTGATAGAACGATTAGAAAAAAAAGTTAAAGTCATTGAGTATACATTGGATTTATGTAATAATAGTTGGGAACAGACCTTTTATCAACATTTAGCTTGTAATTTTGGGTTTAAGGTAAATGCAATGGCTTTTGAATTATTAGCAAAGTCACTCCCTTTGATTTATTTAGCAAAGCACAAAAATAATCTTCTTCAGATTGAGGCAATGTTATTTGGACAAGCAGGTTTGTTAAATAAAAAGTTTAAAGATGAATATCCAAAAAAACTGCAATATGAATATCATTTTTTAAAACAAAAATTTTCATTAACACCTGTTAATACAAAGTTATGGAAATTTCTCAGATTAAGACCGTCAAATTTTCCTTTAATACGAATTTCACAGTTTGCAAATCTTATATATAAATCAACACATTTGTTTTCTAAGATATTAGAATGCAAAAAAGTAACAGAGATAAGTGATATGTTTAATTTGTCATGCTCAGAATATTGGGATACTCATTATCTTTTTGATAAATTATCTGTTAAGCGAAAAAAACATACTGGCAAAAACGCAATAAATACAATTATCATAAATACAATAGTTCCTTTTTTGTTTTTATATGGAATAAAAAAAGACGATAAAATTTATAAAGAAAGGGCTTTGCAGTTTCTTGAGCAACTTCCTAAAGAAAATAACGGAATAATTAAAAAATGGGATTCAACAGGAATAAAATCATATTCTGCTGCTGATACACAAGCTTTGTTAGAGCTAAAAAATAATTATTGTGATTTAAAAAAATGTTTAAATTGCAGGATAGGAAATTATATTTTAAGACAATGAAACACCCATGACCAAAGAGAATTACGAATTACGAATTATGAATTATGAATTACGAATTACGAATTATGAATTACGAATTATGAATTATGAATTACGAATTATGAATTATCAATTAATACTAAAAACAGTAGTAAAGACACAATGTGTTGCGTTTAAACAGTTATGAACAACTTGACTGAGCTCGTTAAAGTATCGGTCAGGTACCCGACTGAAGGAAATGACTACACCAGAGGCGGATAAACAGCAAAGCCAAATGACAATATATTACGTAAAATATAATTCAAAAACTCACTATTTTGTATATGTTTAAAAAAAATAAAATATTATACGCTGTAATTTTATTAATAGCAGTTGCAATAATTGGCGTTATTGGCTATAGAATTATTGAAGGTTTTTCATTTGTTGATGCATTATATATGACTGCTATAACTGTTTCTACTGTTGGATTTCGTGAAGTTCATGTATTATCTGATTATGGTAAAATATTTACAATTTTTTTGATATTAACAGGTTTAGGAACTGTTGCTTATGCTATATCAATAATTACCAGTCATTTTATTGAAGGAAAATTTGGATATTTTATAAAAGATTACAAAACAAAATCATTACTAAAAAAAATGAAAAAACATGTTATAATATGCGGCTATGGCCGTAATGGAAGACAAGCAGTTAAAGAATTAATTGCAAATAAAAATTCTTTTATAGTAATTGACAAAAATCAGGAACTGCTTTTTGAAGATTTTAATAAGGATAAAAACTTTGTGCAAGGTGATGCTACAGATGAAAAAATCTTAATAAAGGCAGGAATAAATACTGCTAAAGCAATAATAACATCTCTTCCTGATGATGCTGATAATCTCTTTATCGTTCTTACAGCACGTTCATTAAATCCTGATTTAATCATTATTAGCAGAGCATCAAGTGATAGTTCTTATAAAAAACTTAAGATAGCAGGCGCTAATAATATTATAATTCCTGAAAAAGTCGGTGGAACTCACATGGCACATTTAGTTGCAAAGCCGGATGTTGTAGAATTCCTTGCTAATCTGTCTGTTCAAGGTGCTGCATCTACCAATCTTGAAGAAATTGTTTGCAGCAAATTACCTGAAAAATTTAAAAATAATACAATTTATGAACTTGACATAAGAAAAAAATCAGGTGCCAATATTGTAGGTTTTAAAACAGCTGACGAAAAATTTATAATAAATCCTTCTCCTGATACCTTATTAATACCAAACTCCAAATTGTTTGTTTTAGGAACACCAGACCAAATAAAAGAGATGAAGAAAAATCTAAATCTAAATTAACAGTGTATTAATTGATAATTGTTGATTGAATTAATGATTCAATGACAACAAAATATATTGAGTTTTAATGAAAAAAACCTGTTTTCTAATCATATTATTATTTATTTTATCAATAAGCATAGAAGCTAAATCCAATATCTCTGCAAATGATTCATTAACACAAAATGTTGTTAATGTAAATATGCCGAATAATAAAAAAACAGGACAAACTTTTAGTCAGAGGATTAATATTTTTTTTGAACCGATTGTTGACAAAATGGGGACAATATTATTTTGGGACCCGTTTGCTGCTATAGGTATTTACGACCCTGTAGTTTATGATGACAAAGGCAATCCTGCTCTGGATGAAAATGGTAAAATAATAAAATCTCCTATTCCATTTGTTGTTGTATGGTTGATTTTAGGTGCCTTGTTTTTTACAATATTTATGAAATTTATAAATATAAAAGGTTTTAAAACAGCAATAGATTTGATAAGAGGCAGATATGATAATCCGAAAAATAAAGGTCAGATTTCACATTTTCAGGCATTGGCTACTGCATTATCAGCAACAATAGGTTTAGGAAACATAGCTGGTGTTGCCATAGCAATATCTCTTGGAGGTCCGGGCGCAGTATTCTGGTTGATAATAGCCGGATTTCTGGGTATGTCATCAAAATTTGTTGAATGTTCGTTAGCTGTTAAATATCGTAAAATAGACAAAGACGGTAAGGTATCGGGCGGTCCTATGTATTATTTAAGCAGAGCTTGGACAAATAAATATTTGAAAATATTAGGAAAAATATTAGCACTGGCATTTGCTGTTTTTGTTGTTATAGGTTCTTTAGGCATTGGAAATATGTTTCAATCCAATCAGGCCTTTGCTCAACTTGTTATATTAATTCCATCTGTAAAAAATAATGGAGCTTATTTTGGTATTGTATTAGCAATACTTGTTGGATTGGTTATTATAGGCGGAATTAAGAGTATAGCAAAAGTTACATCAAAAATAGTCCCTTTTATGGCTGCTCTTTATATTTTATCTGCTTTATTTATTATTATGATGAATATAACAGATATAGGCAATGTATGCAAATTAATATATTACGGAGCATTTAATGCCAGTGCTATGAAAGGTGGTTTTATAGGAGTTATGATTATTGGATTTCGCAGGGCGGCATTTTCTAATGAAGCAGGTATTGGTTCCGCTGCTATTGCTCATTCTTCTGCAAAGACCAATGAACATATTGCCGAAGGATTAGTTGCCTCACTAGGACCTTTTATTGACACAATAATTATCTGCACTATGACAGCTCTTGTGCTTATATTTACCGGTGCTTATAAAAATCCGGGAAACCTGGAAGGAACACAATTGACTTCTATGGCTTTTGAAAGCGTTTTTTCATGGTTCCCTTATGTTCTTTTAATTGCTGTTTTATTATTTGCTTTTTCAACAATGATTTCATGGTCTTATTATGGATTAAAGGGCTTTGATTATTTGTTTGGCGGATTATCTGACAAAATGTTCGGTAACAGAAAAGTAACAGATACAATATACAGAATAAGTTTTTTGATTTTTATTGTTATAGGAGCATCTACAAGTATTAACTCTGTTGTAGATTTTTCTGATATGATGATATTGTGTATGGCTTTTCCTAATATTTTAGGACTAATTATTTTGTCTCCGGAAATTAAAAAAGACCTTACGTCTTATATTAAAAGAATAAAAAACGGAGATATTAAAAGATATAAATAATTATAAAATTTTTCTGCATCATCTATAAAATTAAAAGATTTAGAAGTTTGGCAATTAGCTCGTTATCTTGTAATCTTATAATATGTGAAGATTAAGAATAAAAATCTCCAAAATATGAATAAAAATGTAAAATATAAAGACCTTGGACTCATTGAGTATAAAAAGGCATGGGATGAGCAGGAAGTTTTATTAAAAAAGATAATAGACATTAAATCATCAAATTCAAATCTTGCTGAAGACAAGAAAAGACCTACGGATAATTATCTGCTTTTTTGTGAACATCCTAATGTTTATACATTAGGAAAAAATGGTTCGGAAAACAATATGCTATTAAATCTTATACAATTAAAAGATAAGAATGCAACTTTTTACAGGACAAACCGCGGAGGAGACATCACTTATCATGGTCCGGGACAGATAGTTGGATATCCTGTATTGGATTTGGAAAATTTTAAAACAGGAATACGACAATATATATATAACATAGAAGAAGTTATTATAAGAACTCTCAAAGAATACAGCATAAAAGTAGAGCGATTGGATGGTGCAACAGGAGTATGGCTTGATACTGATAATTCAAAAGTAAGAAAAATATGTGCAATAGGCGTTCGTGCAAGCCATTGGGTAACAATGCACGGATTTGCTTTTAATATTAATACAGACCTTAAATATTTTAGTTATATAAATCCATGCGGATATACTGACAAGCCCGTTACTTCATTGGAAAAAGAATTAGGATGCAAACAAAACACCGAACAAGTTAAAACAAAACTTAAAAAATATTTTGAGCAGGTCTTTGATATGAAGATAATTTAGGGGATTTAGAACTGTTAAAACGGTTATTTATATAATTTTTGTTGGCAAACGTTTGTTATAATTATTCCCTATTATTCAATAAGTCTGTAAAGTGAGTAAGACCAAATAACTTCCGGTATTTTCTTAAATCAAGCTACAACATAAGAACCTGTCCCTACTGCTATTAATTCATTCGACTCATTCTTAATCTCAATTCTTGTGACAGCAATTTTATTTCCGGTTCTTAAAGTATAGCCTGTAGCAATAAACTTACTGCCTAACCCAGGTCGTAAGTAATCTATTCTCAAATCAATAGTTCCCAATTTTTTAAACATGTCAATTTTTGATTCCAAATTGTCAACCCGGCTCTTTTGTTGAATTCCCATAAATGCACTTAAACCTCCAGTTACATCAATTACTGATGATATCACACCTCCATGTAAAGTGCCGCGTAAATAATTTCCAATTAGTTGGTCGCGCATATTGAATGTTATCGAAACCTGATTGTATTCTATAGATTCAACTTTAAGTCCAAGTACTTTGTTGAAAGGAATTTTCTCATTAAAAATATCTTTAATTCTATTAAACAATTCTTGGTCTTTATTATTCTTGCTCATAGTATTTTTATAAATGTTTGCCAACGGCAGTTTGTCTAAAAACTTAATTTTTTATAATTTTTTCAGAAAAAGTAATTAATTAAATATCTGCTTTACAGTATTTTACATTTTCCTATATCAGCAAAACAACTAATCTGAAATAGTTTTTAGACAGTCTGACGGTTAGGCGGTATGAACAGTTGCGGGATTATAAAGTACTTATCTTTCAGGTTAAGATAAAGTTTATACGAAACTCAAAATATTCACCTAACCGCCTCGCCCGCAATTGTTTATGACCACTTGTTAGCTGTCGTTATCATCGTTTGTCATTGTATTATTATTTTCCCAACTTTCATATCCTTTTTGCTTTGAACTTTTACGAAATATATTCCTTTTGTTTTATCAGTTATGTCAATTTGTTTTATAGTTTTGTTTTGAATATCTTTAAAATATTCTGAATATACTATTTTACCGGCTAAAGATATTATTTCTATTAATACTTGTTCTTTTGTATTATTTTCTATTTCTAAATTTAGAATATTTTGAGCAGGATTAGGATAAAGTTTAATGGTAACTTGTGAAAAACCAATTTCTATATACGGACAAACATCTATAGTAATGTTAATTGTATCAGAGACGGTACAACCATTGCTATCAGCTACAGTAACATAATAAGTTCCTGTTGTATCAACTGTTAATGTTTGGTTTGTTGTACTATCATTCCATAAATATGAAGTAAAATCAGAACCAGCATCCAATATAATTATATCATTTATACAGATAGTAGTATCATTGCCTAAATAAACGAAAGGAGAGGTGTGTATATTTATCAAACTATCTAAAACAATGATACTGTCAAGACCCGTAATAGTATCAATTACAGTTAAAGATACTGTATATATACCAGCAGTATCATAAAAATGAACAGGATTTTCTAAAAAGCTTATATTACTATCTCCAAAATTCCAGTAATAAAAATTACCATTACTACTATTATTTTGGAAAAACACCGTTAAAGTATCACATCCTTGTGTATTAAGAGCAGAGAAATCAGCAACAGGAACGTTCTCATATATTATTTCCCTGATATATACATGTTTTTCAAAGTCATCCAATACAAAGTATGCTAATGTTACTTTCCCATTATAGTTTTTAATATCTAACATACCAACTCCATTTCCGATATATTCAGGTATTATATCTGTTCCTGAAGTAGCAAAAACTGTATCAACAGGACTCCAGTTTTGTCCGCTGTCTTCACTAATTGTATATAAAATATTTTCATATCCTAATTGTCCAAAAGAGGTCTGTGTGTCAAGCCATACAACAACTATGCGGTTACCGTCAATTGCAAAACGGGGATAAAACATGTATTCACCTCCATTTATTATTTGAATTTGAGGAGTAAGCCATGTAGCTCCATTATCATCACTATATGTAAAGGTTAAATTTTTATCCTCGCCTATTAGTCCATAAGTGAAATTACGCAAAATATAAATTCTGTTATTGTCTCCTATTACCATATCTCTGGCATTCAACATCTCGGGAATAGGTCCTGAATCTCCCAGTAAAGTATAATTTTCTCCATTGTCTGTACTAAAATATATTCCCTTGTTACTTACAATACTTACATTAGTATCATTCTCATATACACCTTTAATTTCGCCGCCATCTATAAATGTTTGTATTTCCCAGTTGCCTGAATTTCTTACTGCCTGATAAAATTGTGGTTTATTGCCAAAAACAGCATTATAATATATATATCCATAAATTAACCGCAGAGTGGTATCTTCTTCGGTAAAATATAAAGGCAAATAGCATGGTGAACCTATGTTGTTACTTGCAGTATAACTTCTTTTAACAGTCCAGGTATTCCCGTTGTCTGTGCTTCTTAATACATAAATTAAATCCCCTGCAGCTACAGCCATATCAATAGTATCTCCTTCTGCATAATGTACACCAGCATTCTTTGCTCCATCATAAACAAAAATTTCCGAACCAAATATAGTATCATTTTGTTCTCTTTTTCTTACAATCATTTCATAAGTATCTTCATTATAATAAAATACTCTAATATCTCCATTTGGTGCATAAGATAAGGTTGGAAACTTTCCTGTTACAGAATCAATCTGAATGGGAGCACTCCATATTTGCTGGGCATTCAGTTTTGTTAAGCTAAATAAAATTACTATAATAATTGTAATTTTTTTCATTTTGTTTTGTATTTAGTTAATAATGACAGCTGATGGTTTATGCTAAATATTGGCGGGCCGTTTTACCCACTTTCGTATCAAATCGTATAGTCGTTTATTTCTTGTAATTCGTTTCATATCAGCACTTTAGCCCGCTTGGTTTTAGCTTGTGTTATGGGCTGGGCTTGGTTTATATCTATCATTTCGTATTCTGGTTTTTTTACAAATAAGTCTCCGGATATCGTTTCTAATTTATTCTTTGTTGCTTCAATTGCTAAATCAGATTTGTCAATTCCTATCCATTTTCTGTTTAATGAATGTGCAGATTTCAAGGTTGTTCCAGAACCACAAAAACAATCTAAAACAATACTATTTTGATTTGACGATGTTTTAATTATTAAATCTAATAATCCTTGATTTTTTTCTGTCGGATAAGTTGGATATTGTGGGTCTTTAAATTCCCAAATATCTTGAACTCGTTTACCTTCTCTTTCGTCATAATATATTTTTTTTCTTGGATTACCAGTTGATGACCATTCTAATAAACCTTCTTTATCCCAGTTTTCCAAAGTCTTTACATCAGTTCTCCAATGTCTGCCTTTGGGTGGTAACATTCCTTTAAATGGTTTTGAAGAATTGCCGTTTTGAGTTTCGCCCGGTGCATGAATTGGAACTGTTGTATAGCGTCTTCCGTTTTTTTCTTTTTTTGAAAATAATTTTATTATATCTTCTTCACTATATGGTTCTTTTGGTTCGTTCCATATTGGTTTTTCAGATTTTGAATAGAAAAGAATTAAATCTTTTATATTTCCGTAACCGGTTCTTTTAAAGTTTTTTGGGTTACATTTTATTCTTGTAATATCATTTCTGAAATTTTTAATTCCAAATATTTCATCCATCATTATTTTAACATAATGACCAATTTTATAATCTATATGTAAGTATATCGAACCTTTGCTCGATAATAAGTCTCTTAACAAAATCAATCGTTCTCTTAAATATTCAATAAATTCATTTCCTACGAGTTTGTCCGAATAAGCAATTTTTCCATTTCTTGAATTACTAATAGTTGTTGCTCTGCCGTCAGTTATAGTAAAGTTACCGTTTGTTGCAAAAGGTGGGTCAATATATATTAAATTAACTTTACCTTTTAATCCCTTGTCCTTTAAAAGAATATTAAGGGCTTCAATATTATCTCCTTTTATTAATATGTTATTATCCATAGTCTGTTTACCCTTAAAGTTGATATAAAAATTCACGTAAAACCAATGCACTCATAATGTTGTAATTCTTATACAACTCTATTATTGATTTGTGCATTTTGTTTTTTCCTTTTATATAAAGCACTCCGTCAAGAATTGCAATTTTTATTGCTTTTACTTTTTTAGTTTCAATTGTGCTTATTGCATCGTTAAATTGAGCATTTTGATGACCACCAAAATCAGTTAAAAATTTAGCTTCACCAATTACATATTTTCCATTAAAACGTGCCACAAAATCAAGTCCTTTGTTGTGATTGTAATTCAAATGCTCTTTTGCAAAATCCATCATTGCTTTATCACTTGCATCCAAAACAGCATCTTCATCATTTGATATAAATTCGTTTATTGAAACTGGTTGAATACCTAATGTTTTATTGTTTAACCAATCTTTAAACATTGGTCCAATTTGTCTATTAGTTTCTTTTGGTTCGCTACATCGTTCAAAAATTTTATTAAGTCCCATTTCGTATAACCTACCGCTTATACGATTAATTGTTTTAGGATTTCTTTCTATTGAGGTTTTATCTCTTTTGAGATAAGCAATGTAACTGTCTTTTATTGGGAATAAATTAAGTTTAAGCAACTCTTTTACCAAAGAAATGTTATTTTTCTTTTTAAACTCTTTTTCTACTTCTTTCCAAATATTATCATCTATTTCTCTAATTCCTTCTGGAATAGTTGGATATACTTGAAATAAGTCATCAAGATATGACCTTTGATTTGCGTATTCAATACTTAACTTAGTCCATTTATTCATTCTAAATCCTTTAATCTTTTAAAATGTAAAGATACAATATATTTTGTCGTTCAAAAAATGTAATTTTATTACAGTTGCTCTTTTTTTGCTTTGCCCATAACGTAATAGTGTTTTATGCGAAATTCAAAAATACAAAAAAAATAACTATTGCCAAAGGCGGTTTAGTTCAACTTGTTTATACAAGCAACTTATTACATTGGTTATTTTATTCTGTCTATCTGTTCTTTTGCTAACTTTATCACTTGTTCCGGATTTCCTGTTGAAAACACAAACTCTTTAAACCTGCCTTTCTTTAATGAGAGCACAATACATTGTCCTCCTATAACATTATACACTAATCTCCATTTTCCCTTAACTTTTGCTATACGGATGCCCCATCCTCCATATCTGATTGTTGAAGCATTGTCTAAATAACAGTCCTCAATATTTTCCCAGAGTATTGAGTGCTTAATAATTCCATAACCAACGGAAATATATCCGGACGTCATCCTGATGGTAAGTATGCTAAAATTAATCATTATTCCCAAAAATAACAAAAACATAAACAGAAGAAGCCAGTTTGGAGCAGGATTAGTTCCGATTGGTCCTGACAAAATCTGATAGAAGAACAGAAAAAGCAAGATAACTGTGATAGTGGCTAATATACCGATTAACCATTTCGAGAATATTTTTTCTTCATAAAAAATTTTTGTTTGCATTTTTTTTCTCCTTTATTTTTTTCACTTTTTATAGTGGATTCAACTATTGTGCAGATTGAGGAATTTGTTTTTCTTGTTTTGGCATAATTATTCTTTTAATCTTTTTTTGGTTTCCTGTTCTTTTAAATAATTTTTTTTTGAGATAATTGATTTTCCTAATCTTTTTTCCAACTTCTTTCTTGCTCCACCAGCGATATCGCCGCCGGCCTTGGCGTCACTTTTTAATTTAGGTATTCCTTTTGAATCTTCTGTTCTGTGAATTTCTGTCGTAGCTCGCTCGCCCAACATTGTAAAAATCAATTCCAAATCATCCATGTGGTCGCGCAAATTTTCTCGTTTCAGCCTCTTTAATTTTTTATATTGGCTTGGGGTTATATCAAACGTTGCTTTGGATATTTCCGCAGTTAAGATTTCATAATCTTTCTGCTCTCGTGCGCCGCGTTTTTGCCATTCGTCCGTTAGTTCCTCGCGGATAGCAATGCCTCGCATTCTTTTTTCAATCCAGTCATCAGAATATCCCTTGAGTTTATAAAGCATTCGTGTTCGTTTTGTCGCCAACTCCGGGTTTTCTATTTCCTGCACCCGCTCATAGCCAACTTTTGCCAACCATCGTTTGAATGGCTCGGCTTTGGGAGAAGGGATTGACTGGATTATGCGAAAAATTCCTTCGGTATTAGCACAATTAATCTTTTGCGGGCCACCGGCCGTTTGAATGGAAAGGGGGGTGACAATTTGTCCCCACCCTTTACTTAATTCTTCATCTCTTAACCGAATTTTCTTAATATAATCATTAACATTCGATGTGTCGGTTAAGACGTCTACAACATCATTTACCACAAACCACCACTCGTTATTGTGTAAAGTTTTTCTAATTTTCCTGCCTTTAAATAAGGCAATTTTTGTTGTCTTCATAGTTTTTTTATTCTCACCAAATTAACGGCTTAATAACTTTAATTTATTTTGTAAAAATATATTTTTTTATTAAAAATTCAGATAACCCGATTGCCTTTTTTTATATCTTTTTCACTTTTTATAGTGGATTCAACTATTGCGTAGATTAAGGTTTCATTCCGACAAGTAGAAATTGTTTATGATAACTTAAATTAAAATTAAGATACAAAGATAATTTTTATTTAGAGTTTTTGTGTATGTTTGCATAGAATATTTTAGATAAAAAATGTTTTTATTTTGTTTAAAATTCAACGGTTGAGATAAAGTATCTTTATAACTAAATAAAAATTCCGACACATCAGAGAATCGTCTCTTTTAATAAAAAAAATATAAGTGAAACTATCTGTAATAATAGTAAACTATAATGTAAAGTATTTTCTTGAGCAATGTCTCTATTCTGTTTATAAAGCAGCTCAAAATCTTGATTATGAGACAGAGATAATTGTTGTTGATAATAATTCTGTTGACGGCTCTGTTGAAATGCTTAACACAAAATTTCATAAAGTTAAACTCATTGTCAATAAACAAAACAAGGGATTTGCAAAAGCTAATAATCAGGCAATAAAAATATCAAAATCTGAATATATTTTATTACTAAATCCTGATACTGTTGTTGAAGATACTACATTTAAAAAAGTTATTGCTTTTATGGATTCACATCCGGAAGCAGGAGCATTAGGTGTAAAAATGTTAGACGGGAAAGGAAAGTTTTTGCCTGAATCAAAACGAGGACTCCCTACCCCATCAGTAGCTCTATACAAAATATCTGGACTATCAAAGATATTCCCTAGATCTAAAATATTTGGAAAATACCATTTAGGATTTCTTGATAAAAATGAAATCAATGAAGTTGAAATATTATCAGGTGCTTTTATGCTTATAAGAAAAAAAGCATTAGACAAAACAGGACTATTAGATGAGTCGTTTTTTATGTATGGCGAAGATATTGACATATCTTACAGATTGATAAAACAGGGATATAAAAACTATTATTTTCCAAAAACACGTATTATACATTATAAAGGCGAAAGCACTAAAAAAAGCAGTATAAACTATGTTATGGTATTTTATAATGCAATGATAATATTTGCTAAAAAACACTTCTCTCATAAAAATGCTAATTTATTCTCATCACTCATTAAAACAGCAATATATCTCCGCGCATCCTTTGCTATAATAAGCAGATTCTTAAAAAAAATAATGCTCCCTTTAACAGATGCTATTGTAATATTTATTGGAATATATTTTATAAAAAATTATTGGGAACAAAATATAATATTTCCAAACGGAGGACATTATCCTGTTGAATTTATAACAATAGCAGTTCCTGTATATATCCTAATATGGTTAGTGTCAGCATTTTTTGCCGGAGTATATGAACATTATATAAAATTAATAAAAATTTTTAAAGGAATAACAATAGGAACTCTAATTATATTAGTAATATATGCTTTGATGCCGGAATATTGCAGATTTTCAAGAGCATTGATATTAATAGGAAGTTTATGGTCTGTTGTTTCAATGTCTATAATACGACTATTTATAAATATATTAAACATAAAAAATTATAAAACAGGAACAAATAAAAACAGACGGTTTGCTATAATAGGAAAGGAAAATGAAGCACAAAGAGTTGAAAAACTTCTGAAACAAACAAATATCAATGCTAATTTTATCAGATTGATTAATATATCTAAAAGCAAAATAAAAAATGATATATTTATCGGAAATATAAATCAGATAAAAGAGATAATTGAAGTATATAAAATTGATGAACTTATCTTTTGTGCAAAAGATATTTCTGCGCAAGATATTATTGACCAGATGTCGAAACTGCAATATTTTAAGATTGATTTTAAAATAGCTCCTCCTGAAAGTTATTACATCATAGGAAGTAAATCTATCAACACACAAAAAGACCTTTATATTGTTGACCTTAACTCTGTTAGCAAACCTATAAATAAACGCAACAAACGATTATTTGATATTATTACATGCATCATATTGCTTGCGATTTCTCCTGTATCAGCATTTTTTATAAAAAATCCTGTTGCCTGTCTTAAAAATATATTCCTTATACTTATAGCAAAAAAAACCTGGGTTGGATATTATAATATAACTAAAACAGAAAGTAACTTACCTAAAATACGAAAAAGTGTGCTAAATACTGCTGATGCTTTTAAAAACAAAAATATATCTGACAGATTAGCAGACAAAATAAATATATTATATGCCAGAGATTATAAAATGATAAATGACTTAAATATAATTATAAAGGGTTTTAAATATCTTGGGAGGACAGAAAAATAAACTGTTGAAGTCCAGAACAATATGAAAAACGGATAATTATTTTTTTATTCTAAATCTGATATAAATTTATTAACAAACTCTTCTTTTGTAGCCCATGATGTTACTAATCTAATCACTGATTTTTCATGACCTGCTTTTGTCCAAATATAAAATTCATATTTTTTGCTCAATTTTTCAATCAGTTTATTTGGAAGAATCGGAAAAATTTGATTTGAAACCGGTTTTGTCAAAAATTTATAACCCAACTTTTCAATAGCTTTGGCTAATTTCAAAGTCATTGAATTGGCATATTTTCCAAGTTCAAAAAACAAATCATTTTTAAACAGTTCTAAAGTTTGAATACCAAATATTCTTTCTTTTTCAAGTAATGCTCCTTTTTGTTTTAAATGAAATCTAAAATTTTCTTTTAGTTTATCATTATTTATAACAATAATTTCTCCAAGCAAAGCTCCGTTCTTTGTTTCGCCAATATAAAAAATATCAACAAGTTTTGACAGTTCCGACAGAGTTAAATCATTATCATCAGAAGTTAAAGCTGAGCCAAGACGAGCCCCGTCAAGATGCAGGAACAAATTGTTTTGCTTACAAAATAAGGATAATGCCTGCAACTCTTTTTTCTTATAAATACTCCCCACTTCAGTTGAATTTGAAATAAAAACCATCTTTGGCTTTACCATATGTTCATCTTGATGAAAATCAATGACTGATTTTATGTTTTGAGGATTTAATTTCCCGTTTTTTGTTTCAACAGTATTTATTTTATGACCTGTTGCTTCAATAGCTCCTGCTTCGTGAACAGCAATATGTCCGGTATTAGCCGCAATAACAGATTCATAAGGTCTTAAAATTGATGAAATTATTATCAAATTTGCCTGCGTTCCGCCGGAAACAAAATGAATATCAGCATTCGGATTTTGAATTTTCTTACGAATAACTTTTATTGCTTCATTACAATAACTATCTTCTCCATAGCCCTCTTCCTGATTAAGATTTGTATGACTAAGAGCTTTTAAAATATTTGGATGAGCAGCTTCGCTGTAATCGTTTTTAAAACTATATTGAGCCATAATTATTTCTCCTTATTTTCTAAAAGTAAATCACAAAATTTTCTTTTGCTTTGTTATGTTTCAGCAATAATATATTTAATGCTCTCTGAATTAAATTTTAACTTTTATAATTAAACAATTGTTACATTGCTAAATTGTTGTATGTCAATATATAAGCAAATCGTTAATAAATAAAGTTAGCAAGTTAGCAATTTAAAGTATAATACTTTATAACATAATAGTATTTTACACAAAAACCTGTGCTGAAACCTGTGCTGAATTCATTTCAGTATTCATTTTAGCATTCAAAAATACAAAAAAAATTTAAAAACAATCTTAACCTGAATAATTCACAAATTCATCCAAAAAGTTTGTAAATTATATATATTCAAAAGATTAACAAAGTGATGATTAAAAAATAATTTTTCTTATATTTTTTAATTTTGTTTTAATTAAAAAATCCCGAAAGGGATTTAATTTTCACCCCGTAGGATAATATCCAACGGGGTAAAT
>Ga0075124_10000679_pt1 | contig 15748 bp, 9 predicted proteins | sample AntAceMetag02UKS_FD_69809 | JGI IMG/M metagenome (GOLD analysis project Ga0075124, IMG submission 69809) | Saline lake microbial communities from Ace Lake, Antarctica - Antarctic Ace Lake Metagenome 02UKS | ecosystem: Environmental > Aquatic > Non-marine Saline and Alkaline > Saline | place... | reverse complement strand
ATTACGATATATAAGAGTTAAAAAAGAGTTGCTATCTTCAGTAATTACATTAGAACTGTCATATTCACCGAGCAAATCAGATAATGTTAATTTTGTGTGTATTAATGGTGCTGCAACATCTGGATTATATTGACCTCCTGCAACATTATCAAAATTAAATTTATCCTTTATACATGAATATAATAATCCTGTTATACAAAAAATTATTATTATTGATACTTTATGATTTTTCATAGTTTATATTTTTACTTGTGCCTTTTGTCTTGTATCTTGAATTATAAAAAATAATGTTAATCATTCACCTTGGCGAACAAATAAACAACAAATATAATTTAAAAATAAGAAAAACAAACTATTTCTTTATTTTTGTCCCAATTGCATTGAGATTAATTTTTTTATATATAAATTATAATAGTTATGAAAGAGATGATTGAAGTATTATGCAAAAATAATCATACAAGGACAAAATACAAATTTGGAACCAATCTGATAGAAATAATTAAATCTCAGAATATATCTTTAAAATATCCTATTTTAGGTGCAAAAGTCAACAATGAATTAAAAGAGCTTTATTACAGAATATATAGTCCAAAGACAATAGAATTTATTGATATCACCAATGTTGATGGTATGAGATTGTATATAAGGTCTTTATCATTTATTTTACAAAAAGCTGTATATGATTTATTTCCAAAAACAAATTTAAAGATAGAACATTCTGTTTCAAAAGGTCTTTTTTGTGAGATACAAGGATTAAACACAGAATTAACTTCACAAATTATTTCTGATATTAAAAACAGAATGAAAGAAATTGTCAATGATGATATAGCTTTTAAAAGAAAAAAGATATTAACAACAGATGCTATAAAATCGTTTGAAAAAAACAGATTTTTCTCAAAATCCAAACTCTTTAAAATAAAATCCGATTTATATTCACCTGTACATTTTCTTGGAAAACAAATCAATTGTTTTTATGGCAATTTTGTGCCTTCAACAGGTTATATAAAAGTTTTCGGACTGGCTAAATATTATAATGGTATGTTGTTGAGAATACCCAAAACAGATAATCCTGAAATATTGGACGATATTGTTATGCAAGATAAGATGTTTGAAATATTTCAGGAGCATAAACACTGGGCTAAAATTCTTGGCATTGAGACCATTGGCGATTTGAATGAAGTTATTTTAAATGGCAAAACAGGAAATATAATCAAAGTATCTGAAGCTTTGCACGAAAAAAAATTAGCTCAAATAGCTGACAAAATATATGATAAAAAAGATAAAATAAAGTTAATACTTATTTCAGGACCTTCTTCTTCAGGAAAAACAACTTTTTCTAAACGACTTGCTATCCAGCTGCAAGTTGCAGGACTAAAACCAGTGATGATATCTTTAGATGATTATTTTCTTAATAGAAAAGATACACCAAAAGATAAAAATGGAGAATACAACTTTGAAACTATTGAAGCTATTGACATAAAACTCTTTAACAAAAATATTACCGACTTGTTGGATGGGAAAGAAATTAATTTGACAAAATTTTCATTTGAACAAGGGCATAGATTATATACTAAAAACAAATTAAAAATTAATGATACAGGTATTATCATTGTTGAAGGCATACATGCTTTAAATCCAAATTTAACAAAAACAATTAACATAAAATACAAATTTAAAATATATATATCTGCTTTAACACAAATTAGTATTGACTCACATAACAGAATTTCTACTACTGACAACAGATTGATAAGACGTATTGTCAGGGATTATTCTTACAGAAATTATAGTGTTGTTGAAACACTTGGCAGATGGGAAAGCGTAAAACAAGGAGAAAACAAAAACATATTTCCTTTTCAGGAACAAGCTGATGTAATGTTTAACTCTGCATTATTATATGAACTTGGTGTGCTAAAAAAATATGCAGAACCATTATTAAGAAAAATACCTGAAAACAGACCTGAATATTCAGAAGCTACACGATTGATAAAATTTCTTTCTTACTTTTTGCCTATATCAGATAAAGAAATTCCGCCTACCTCAATATTACGGGAATTTTTAGGAGGAAGTAGCTTTATATACTAATGTTTATATAAAAAACATTTTTTGAGTTTCTGTTTTCAGAATAAAACTAATTAATTACTTTTGTCAAATAATAATTAATAAACAACTTCCCAAAATAATCAGGCAACTGCCTGATTGATTAGTTTATTATAATAGTTGGAAATATTCAATCGGCAATGAGTAGAGACACAAAATTTTGTGTCTCTATTCATAAATTTAATCAGGAAAGATGTTTAATCTTTTTTACTCTTTAATAAAGAACAGAATTCTAAATTTTTGTATGAAAAAAATAATAATTCTCATCTTATTATCTCTTGTCTTAACATCTGTATGTCCGTTGTTTTCTCAAAATACAGTATTTTTTAATGAATCTCAAAATGAAATTTATACTTTCAAATACAAAGAAACCTTTGAAAATAATCAGAATATAACTAATTATTTTATTCAAAAAATATCTGAAAACATTAATAAACCACTAAACCTCACCAAATACATATATATATATAAACAAACATCACGTCTTAATAAAATTGATTTAAACAACTACAAAATATCAATTGAATTAGAAAATAAAAAAAATACCGGAGATATTTTTTATAAAGGATTTAATATCTCTGATGCCTTATTTCCTTCAAAAATTGATTTTGAGATAAATATCTATAATCAGGATAACCAAATCATTGAAAAATATAAATTTAAAAATAAATCTTTAAATCCAAAATCTACAAAAATTGCTAAATTTATAATAATACCAGGAAAAAACACCTTTAAAGTTCAGGATATGACTTCAAAGTCAAAATATAGTATTACTGTAAAAAATAAAAAATTCTATTATACTAATGAATCAAAAAGAAAATTTAACAAAAAATTACAACTAATCAATGATTACTACGCTTCTGAGTTTATTATTAAAGAAATTTTTCAAAAACTACAAACATTTGATTTGCAAGATGTAGATATGATTCCTGTCTATGACTTTAAACTTTTTGAAATTGAAACAACTTATGAACAATTAAAGAGTAAAAAATTTCCTAAAAAATTAAAACTGTCGCAATATGACCCGATAAATTTTAAAATTAAAATAATTGCTCTAAATAATCAGATAAGCAAACTACAAACTATTATTAATCAATTGCTTGCAACTCTTGACTACGTATATTATAATAAAGGTGTAGAGTGGCTTGTAAATGGGTATGTTGACAAAGCAGTTACATATTTTAATAAATCTCTTAAAATAAATCCGTTTTATGCCCCTTCACATTATCAATTAGCAAAAATAAACTATGATAACGGTAATTTAGATAAAGCCGGAGATATCATTAACCAAGTGCTTGCCAAAATGTACCCTGAACAAAACATACGAATTCTATTGCTTCAACTAACAAACGATATATATAAAGCATATCTAAAACAAGGAAAACAACTGATAAAATTAGAAAAATATAATGAAGCTATCAAATTACTTGAAAAAGGAAAAGAATTTTGTAAAATAATACCAAATATTATATATACAGAAGAAATATCTGAACTCTTTGCACGTGCCAAATATGGAATATTTCAATCTTATTTAACTGTTGCTCAAAAAGCTATAAACACTAATAATCTTGAAATTGCTGAAACTTATGTTAAAAAAGCCAAAAAATATCAAAAAGATAATAAAAATGATATTTTAAATGACGAAGAAGCAAACATTCTGCTAAACCAGATAATAAATATTTATTTAGAAAAAGGTGATAAATCAAATGCTTCACTCAATTTTAACAATGCCTTAAAATATTTAGAAAAAGCTTCTGAGTTATGTGATTTATCTACTAATGCTATAATTAAACAAAAACTATTTCAGGCATTTAAAATTGCAAAAAATGGTGTTTATAATAATTATCTGACAAAAGCAGAACAACTACTATATGATAACGATTTAGAACAAGCAGAATATATTATAATTAAAGCCAAAAACTATCAAAAAGCAAATAATAATGAAATTATAAATGCTTATGCTGCGGACATTATCCTTACAAAAATAAAATATAAACAATATCTGAAATTAATATCTGATGGCAAAAAACAGATTATGTATAAACAGTTTAAATATGCACTTGACAATTTTGAATTAGCATATAAACTTGAAACAAACTATTTTTTTGAAAAAGATGATTCCTTAGATATATTAATAAAAAATACTGCAAGACCTATAATATTAAATAAAATAAAATCAGGAAATCTTAAAGTATGGGCTAATGAACTTGATAATGTCCAAGATATTATAGATTCTTCTGTTGTTTTACAACAAAAATATTTGCTCACCAAAGATTCTGTTATAGACAAAACTTTATCAGACCTGAAAACAAAATTTCATAATCGTAAATGCCAAAATGCACAATTTGAATATAACAAAAACATAAGAGAAGCACAAAAATATATTGGTATAAAAAACTTTATACAATCTGAAAAAATATTTTATACTGCAATATCTATAGCAACAATTAATAAATCATGCAATATTGACACATCAACTGCATCTGAGTTAAAATTCAAATATATACTTGCTGCTAATTATCAACAATATATGGAAGATGCCAAACAACTTTTAAAAGACAGCATCATCTATCGGTCCGTTAATAAATATCTATATGCTGAAAAATATTACAGCGACTTTAAAATAAAAAAATATGGACTTGAACATATACCATTATTTAATTTTATATGCTCACAAGACAACCTAAACCTTACAATTTACAGTATTACTTTTTATACGGAAAACAATAATTTTGAAAATGCCTTATTTTTACTTAAACTGCTTAAAAAGAAACATTTTCCTAAAAAATACTCACGAAATATTCAGGAAAACTTAGCAAAAAAATTAGCTGTAAAAGACCATGAACAAAATCCTGATTCAAAACCCAGGCCAAATGCTATAATTTATACAAGCAAAGATAAATGGCTAAAATATTTTAAAAAAACTTATATCAAAAAATGGAAAAAAATTAAATAAATGTAATTAAAATAAAAATTGTATATTTGTAAAATAAGTTATAAAATAATAAATTGGGATTTGGTCCATTTCTTGACATAATCCCCATAAATTTTAATGCTAAAATAAATTCAGGTATAAAAAATTATAATTAAAAAATATTAACAATGAAATAAAAAATAATTTGTATATTTGCAAAAAAATAAATTATAAAGACAAAAAATTATGACTGATAATAATTCTTTACCACAGCCAAAAGATATACCTTGGCAATTAATGTGTGTAAGCAAAGATATGCTTGACCCAAAATTTTGTAACAAAAAATTTCCTTTTCCATGGCGTTCTTCAATAGCTATTTCAGCATATGAACCACCCGAATCTGAATTGCCTATCCCGTTTTGTGCCGGGAAAATTACTTATTTAAAAGTAACTGTTTCCATTACAGGTTATCAGCCAACTGATAGAGAAATTAAAGAGGGATTTACAGAATTTGGTAACACTCCTGTTGAGGTTGGACTTGATGAAATTTTTGAAACTTATTTTGGTTGTTATGGAGTTTTGTTAAATGTAGCTGTCTTCCCTAATTCATCCGCGGTTTGGAAAGTAGAAGATTTTCCCAAAATTATTGCATTTGAGCCACAAAACAGAGAATTAATTCAAGCTGCTACAGAATCCGGTGAACTACTTACATCTTCAAAAAATGATACAACTACTACAAACTCTTTTACCAATACAAATTCAGTAAGTACAGGTATAAACGGAAAGGGTAGTATTAAAGGGAAGATAAAAGATTTGTCATGGGAAGCAGAGTTAGGACTTACACATAAATGGGGCAACACGACAGAAGATAAAGAAACTGTTTCTGCTAATACTTCACAGGAAAGAAGTGAAAAACAGTCAACAAGTACGCAAATCCAGCAACTTTACAATTTACTAAGTGCTTATCATTTAGGAACAAACAGAGCTTTGTTTTTAATGCTTCCAAGACCTCATATCTTACAACCTACAAACAGAAGAACATTTGTGCAGGGAATAAGGTCAATAGAAGGTGTACAGGAATTTTTTCTTATTGCAGCTCGTCCCAAAACTATGGAAGGTATAAGTGTTGAAGCTCGTTTAGATACAGGACATTTTCCCGAAGATTTGGAAATACAGGAACCTCCTTTAAATTATAAAGAATCATTTGCAGAATTTACTGTACATAAACATGCTGATAGTGGATTTAAGCCAGAACAGACATCTCTAACAACAATTTTTACTGTTCCAAATGGAGAATGGTATATTGACAGAAGAACTGCTCCAACACCTCCTTTTCCAAAAGGTGACCCAGGACACACTGGAATTACACAAACTGATATTGGTTCTAATTCGCAAGGTTCTCCAATTAATTATAACTACCTGGCAATTAGTGATACTCAAGTTAAAATTGATGGTTATATAAAAGGGGCTGGATGGACAGGATCTGGTGCTATATTTAATAAGAAATATAAGGTATGGCTTAGATCAATTAATCCGATACCATCTGACATTGATACTGTAGCAAATATTGCAGACCTGTTTGTTACATCCAGAAATCTTTGTTGTTGTTTTTATTCAGCAGATACATGTTTAATAGAAGGTCCTGTGCCACCTACTCCGCCACCTTTTATTTCTGATACAACTTATACAAAGATTGTTGAGCAAAGAGAACTGGAAATATCCGAATATCTTCTTAGTGACCCAATAATAAATGAATCTCTTGAACCTGCTGTTAAAGCCCTAATGAGAAAATTAAAAGGTGTTATGATTTCGTCACGGGATAAAAGATATTCACACTTTGAAGATGGAATAAACTTTCTTGAATCAGATTTTTTTGTTCACCATATTTTACAATATTTTTCTAAAGAAGTTAAAAATAAACACTTAATTGAAATCCCTGAGTTGGACGAAAAAGTAAAAGATGCTTTTGGTCGTGAAGCAACAGTTGAAGATGCTCTAAAAGTAAATCTTGAGAAGTTTATTATCAAGACCCACTTAGAATGCAAAGAAGCCATTGAACAAAGAAAAATTATTATTAATCAAATTAAAATATAAATATCTGATAAAAAATAAAAATTTAATTTAATAACCTAAAACTATTTAATTATGAAAAATAAAAAATTACTTTTTGCTTCATTATTTATAATAAGCATTTTATTCATTAACAGAACTTATGCCCAGCATAAACTTTATGGAATGACATTTTTGGGTGGAACAAATGATGATGGAGTATTATTTGAATATGACCCTGTTACCAGTACTTATACCAAAAAGTTAGATTTTGATTCTGCTAGTAGTAGTATAGGAGGGTGCCCTGGTGGCAGTTTAATGCAAGCTTCAAACAATAAACTTTATGGCATGGCGGCCCTTGGTGGAACAAATGGTGGTAATGCAGGAGTATTATTTGAGTACAATTCCGATACAGATACTTATACTAAAAAATTTGATTTTGATTCTATTGATGCACAGGGATGTTGCCCTTCCGGATGTATTCCTGTTGGAAGTTTAATACAAGCTTTAAACAATAAACTTTATGGCATGACAACTTATGGCGGGACAAATGGCTATGGAGTATTATTTGAATATGATATTACTAACAATACTTACACCAAAAAATTGGACTTTGATTCAATTAATACAGGAGCTTATTCTTATGGAAATTTAATGCAGGCATCAAATGGAAAACTTTATGGTATGACAACTTACGGCGGAGCAAATGATGATGGAGTATTATTTGAATATGATATTACCAACAATATTTTTACTAAAAAATTGGACTTTGTTGAAAATAATACAGGATCTTGGCCTAATGGTAGTTTAATACAAGTAAACGGAAAACTTTATGGTATGACATATGCAGGTGGAGCAAATGGTGTAGGAGTATTGTTTGAATATGACCCTAATACTAATACTTATATTAAAAAATTTGATTTTGATTATACTAATACAGGAGATTTTCCGGAAGGAAGTTTATTACAGGCATCAAATAATAAACTTTATGGTATGACAACCCAAGGCGGAACAAATAATGATGGAGTATTATTTGAATATGACCTTGGTACTGATACTTATACTAAAAAACTGGACTTTGATTCTGCCAGTACAGGAAAATATCCGCGAGGCAGTTTAATGCAGACACCAGATGGAAAACTTTATGGTATGACAACCCAAGGCGGAACAAATAATAATGGAACATTTTTTAAATATGATATTACTACCAATACTTATACTAAAATATTAAATTTTGACGGAACTAATGGAAGAAATCCCCAGTTTACTGCTTTAATTGAAGTTGATACAGGAAGTTACATACAAAATTTATTTGCAAATAATGAAATTAAGGTATATCCCAACCCTGGAAAAGATAAAATAAATGTTATATTTAACTCTGATAATAAACAGGAAACTTATTTTGAAATATTTAGTTTATCAGGAAATAAAATAGTAAGTTATAAGTTAAAACAAGGCAAAAATATTTTTTCTGCAAAAAATTTATCACAAGGAATCTATTCTTATAAAATAATAGTAAACAAAAATACTATTGCTTCTGACAAATTAGTAATCATTAAATGATAAAACATAAGTTTATTATATTATTTTGTGTGTTTAAAGTAAATTCTCTTTTTACACTAATCTGCTTTATTCACAAAAAATGATTATTGTTTTTATGAATTCACAGATGAATAGATCCTGTGTTAAAAAAAATTCTCAACTTTTCTTTGAAAATAAAAATAATGTTACAATAAATTATTTATTTTTGATTTTTTTTATTATTAATCTGCCATAATTATAATAAACTTTGCGACTTGGCACTTGTTAGAAAATAATATCTCTCGCAGAGACGCTAAGACGCAAAGAAAAACAATAAAACAATGACAGAAAAGAAATAGTAAAAATAATAGTTAATACAAGTTACAATATTCACATAAAACCTGGTCACGGACTATTGGAATTTGTTTATGAAGAAATTTTAATGAAAAATTAATCAAAAACGGAATAACAAGAATTGTAAATAATTTATAAAATCTTTGCGACTTGGCGGCTTTGCGTGAAAATAATACCTTTGGCCAAGAACCCGAATAAGTAATAAATTGTTAATTAATAGCTCCTTATACTTTTTATCCCATTGTCTTCTTATGACGGGCTACGGATAAAGTGAATAAATACAAAATAAAAAATTAATTGTTTAACCAAATAAATATTAAAAAATATTATGCAAGAAAAAATATTAGATAAAATTTCTCCCGGAGTTGTTACAGGAGATGATGTTCAGGAAATCTTTAGAATTGCAAAAAAAAATCAATTTGCATTGCCAGCAGTAAATGTTATTGGCACAAATTCTATTAACGCAGCATTAGAAGCTGCAAGAGAAGTCAATTCTCCTTTAATCATTGAATTTTCAAACGGAGGATGTGTCTTCTTTAGCGGAAAAGGATTATCAAACGACAATCAAAAAGCAGCTATAACAGGCGGCATAGCAGGAGCATTATATATTCATAATGTTGCTAAAAATTATGGCGTGCCTGTAATAGTACATACTGACCATTGCAAAAAATCATTACTGCCTTGGATAGATGGATTACTGGACTATGGCGAAAAATATTATAAAGAACACGGAAAACCATTATTTAGCTCTCACATGCTTGACTTATCAGTAGAACCTATAAAAGAAAATATAGAAATATGCAAAAGATATCTGGAACGTATGAGCAAAATAGATATGACTCTTGAATTAGAATTAGGATGCACCGGTGGCGAAGAAGATGGCGTTGATAACACCAGTATAGCTAACTCAAAACTTTACACACAACCCGAAGATGTCTGTTTTGCTTATGAAGAATTAAACAAAATTAGCCCCAACTTTACTATTGCCGCTGCTTTTGGTAATGTCCACGGCGTTTATAAACCCGGCAATGTTAAATTAACACCTAAAATACTTGATAATTCACAAAAATATATCCAGCAAAAACTAAACACAAAAGAAAACCCTGTAAACTTTGTCTTTCATGGTGGCTCTGGCTCAGGACGCGAAAAAATAAGAGAAGCTATAAGCTATGGCGTTATTAAAATGAATATTGACACTGACACTCAATGGGCTTTCTGGAACGGCGCAAGAAATTATGAAGCAAAATATCACGACTATCTTCAGGGACAAATAGGAAATCCCGAAAGCGAAAATAAACCAAACAAAAAATATTATGACCCAAGAAAATGGCTCAGATCCGGTGAAGAATTTATAATAGAAAGATTAAAAACAGCTTTTGCTGACCTTAATAATATTGACAGAAATTAAAAAAGTCCCGTTTACAAATACAGAAACAACATTGAAACAAGCTCATAATTATTTCAGCATTTGTTCAAGACATCAAGACGTTAAAATAATAATCGGTTAAACCTTATTTTGAGGTGCTATGTAGCAAAAATTATTTTACATAGAACAATGTCATTCCGAATGAAGTTTCGCTACAAAAATTTTGCACAAAATAGTTATATCTTGTTGATTATTAGTGACCATTGAATGACTATTAATGACCATTGAATGACTATTAATGACCATTGAATGACTATTAATTAGTAGATATAATATTTATTGATTAATTTTAACAAAGAGGGGATAAAATAATACTATTTGTATAATAGAAATACTGTTGCTTTTTTATGTATATCCGGTAAAGATTTCTTCCACTCACAAATAGGTTTAGTAATTATAGATTCGTCTTTTAGAGTTATATTTGTTGCAATACAAAGCAATGTTTTATTTTCACATGTTTTTAAAATATCTTCAAATAAACTCACATTACGATATGGTGTTTCAATAAATATTTGTGTTTGATTATTGTTATAAATTTTTTTTTCTATTTGTTTTATTTTTTTTGTTCTTTCTTCTTTATTTATAGGAAGATATCCTGAGAATGCAAAATTTTGTCCGTTAAATCCCGAAGCCATTAATCCAAGCAATATAGAATTTGGTCCTGTTAAAGGTATAACCTTTATATTTTTTTGCTGAGCAATTTTTACTATATCAGCGCCAGGGTCAGCAATACATGGGCATCCGGCTTCTGATAACAAACCGATATTCTTACCATTAATTGCCGAATTTAAAAAACCTGTCAACTCATTATGGACAGTATATTTATTAATAGTATGAAAAATTATGTTATCTAATGATTTGGTATAACCTATACTTTTAAAATATCTTCTTGCTGTTCTTATTTTTTCAACAATAAATTCATTAAGAGTATTGATTATTTTTATATTGAAAGGAGGGCTTATTTTGTTAATGTCAGAACATCCTAAATTTGTTGGAATAATATAAAGTATTCCTGTATTATTGTTCATTTTATGTATTATACTTTTGTTTATGATTTAAAGATTAGAGTAATAAAAATATATCATTTTTAAATGTTAATTTTTGTCTCTAATTCTTTTACATATTTTCTGAACTTTTTATCGGTTTCAACTAAATCATTAACAATACGGCAGGCATGTAGAACCGTTGCATGACTTTTGTTTCCACATTGTAGTCCTATTATAGATAATGGTAATTTTGTTAATTTTTTTGAAAAATACATCGCAAGTTGGCGAGCTTGAACAATATCTCTTTTGTGGGTCTTGGAGTTAATACGCTCTATTGGTATATCAAAGTAGTCACAAACAATTTTTTTAATATAATCAATAGAAATTTTCTTCTTATTAGTTTTTATAAATTGATCAATTATTTGTTTTGCAAGTTCTAAGTCAATATCTTTTTTATTAAGAGAAGATTGAGCAAGTATTGATATAATTGACCCTTCAATTTCTCTTATATTGGTAGTTATGCTAGATGCAAGATATTCAATAACATCTTTTGGCATTTCAACGCCATCATTATATAGTTTATTTTCAATTATAGCAATTCGCGTTTCAAGGTCAGGCATTTGTAAATCAGCAGCTAATCCCCATTTGAACCGTGAAAGCAATCTGGAATTTATCCCTTTCATTTCAACAGGAACTCTGTCAGAAGTGATAACAAGCTGCTTGCCATTTTGATGCAACTGATTAAAAATATAAAAAAATACATCTTGCGTTTTTTCTTTGCCTGAAAGAAATTGAATGTCATCAATTATTAAAACATCAATTATATTGTAGAAATGAACAAAATCATTTTTATTATTATTTTTTATAGAATCAATAAATTGTGTAGTAAATTGTTCTGCCGAAACATATAATACTGTTTTATCAGGAAAATCTTCTTTTACTTTAAGTCCTATAGCATGAGCAAGATGCGTTTTCCCTAATCCAACATTACTGTATATGAAAAGCGGATTAAATGAGGTCTTGCCAGGATTATTTGCAACAGCATAACCAGCAGAACGAGCAAGACGATTACAATCACCTTCAACAAAATTTTCAAAAGATTTACTCTCTACAAGTTGCGATTGAATATTTATTTTTTTTAATCCGGGAATAATAAAAGGATTGGGAATAAATTTTGATTCGTTCTTATTTATATTAATAGGTGCTGATATATATTGATTCTTCGTTGCTTTTTTGTTTAAAGTAGGAAGTTTTATTGTATATGGATTAGAATTATTGTATGAACTATCCATAATTATACTGTACTCTAATCTTCCTGTAGGTCCTAATTCTTTCTTTATTGTTGCTTTTAATAAATCAATATATTTTGTTTCAAGCCAATCATAAAAAAATAAACTTGGCACTTGAATTGTTAATATATTATCATTAAGATTAATTGCTTCAATAGGTTCAAACCATGTTTTATAGCTTTGATAATTAATATTATCATTGATAACCTTTAAACAATTTTGCCAAACTTGTTTATAATCATTAATCATTAGTAAATCAGTATTAAAAAAATAAATTACTACTTAGTATTAAAGCCAAAATCAAAATATTAGAACGTAATTGTATGTAATATTGTTTTATAAAAAGAATATAGCCAACTTCACAGAACAAAGTTTTTCAAAAAAAAAAATAAAAATAAATAAATATGCTATTGTTTATTAAAAATTTTTGTTGTAAAAGCAACTATCATAATTTATTCGTAAATCAATTGCTAAAAATTAAATTATTAATAACATTAAAGCCAAAATCAAAATATATGTTTTAATTTATTAAAAATCAGAATATTAGAATATAATTGTATGTAATATTGTTTTATAAAAAGAATATAGCCAACTTCACAGAACAAAGTTTTTCAAAAAATAAAAATAAAATAAATAAATTTGCTATTGTTTATTAAAAAATTTTGTTGTAAAGGTCGTTATCTGATTTTATCACAATATAAACCTTTAGAATTGTAATACAGTTACTTAAAAAAATATGACTATTTAACTAATATTTTTTTTTAGAAAATTTATTTTATAAATTTGCCAATTCTTTGTAACATTAATAAAATATTATATGAGTTTTAAAATTATACTATTAGCCAAACAAGTTCCGGACACAAAAAATGTTGGCAAAGATGCTATGAAAAAAGATGGAACTGTTAACAGGTCAGCCTTGCCTGCCATCTTTAATCCTGAAGATATGAATGCATTAGAGCAAGCTATCAGAATAAAAGAAAGCGTTGAAGGTGCAGAAATAATTTTGCTGACAATGGGACCACCAAGAGCAGCAAATATTATACGCGAATCTTTATATAGAGGAATAGATAAAGGTTATTTAATAACAGACCGCAGATTTGCCGGATCAGATACTCTTGCTACTTCTTATGCCATATCACTGGCAATAAAAAAATTAGAACCTTTTAATATTGTTATTTCCGGCCGTCAGGCAATTGATGGTGATACAGCACAAGTAGGACCGCAAACAGCTGAAAAATTAAATATACCTCAAATTACTTACGCAGAAAAAATATTAAATGTAAATAATAAACAAATTACTGTAAAAAGAAGACTTGAAAGAGGAATAGAAATAGTTACTTCTACTATGCCTGTATTAATTACTGTTAATAGTTCGGCACCAAAATGTAGAGCAAGAAATTCAAAACTGGTAATGAAATTTAAACATTCTAATACTGATTCGGAATTACAAAACAAAACAATAAGTTATACAGAATTATATGATAAAAGACCTTATCTTAAAATTAAAGAATGGAGTGTAGATGATTTAAATACTAACCCCGAACGACTTGGACTGTCAGGCTCACCTACAAAAGTTAAAAAAATTGAAAATGTTGTATTACAACAAAAACAATCAAAAGCTCTTTCGGATAATAATAATGATATACAGGAATTAATGAAAGAACTAATTAATAGTCATATAATTGGTTAAGAGGGCTTCTATTAATAACTTTAGTATATTTCAGATAAAAAAAAATTTTAAATATTAAAATATTAACTGTGAATAATTTATTTGTATATTGTGAAGTAGCAGAAGATAATTCTATAGCTGATATCAGTATTGAATTATTATCAAAAGGACGCAGATTAGCTAATGAACTTAACTGCAAATTAGAAGCACTGGTAATTGGCAATAAACTCAACAAGATAGAAGAGCAATTATTTCCTTATGGCGTTGATATATTACATATAGCTGATGACAAAAGACTTTTCCCTTATACTACTCTGCCCCATGCATCAATAGTAAAAGAAATATTAAAAAAAGAGAAACCACAAATTGTATTGTTTGGTGCAAGCCCTATAGGCAGAGATTTAGCACCAAGAATAGCATCTTCTTTACGTTGCGGACTTACAGCAGATTGTACAAACCTTAAAATAGGTGATTATATTGAAGATAAAACTAAAAAACAATACAAAAATATTCTTTACCAGATTCGTCCCGCCTTTGGAGGAAATATAATTGCTACAATTGTTAATCCTAAAACTCGTCCACAGATGGCAACAGTCAGAGAAGGCGTTATGAAAAAAGAAATTTTTTTAGATAATTACAAGGGAATAGTAAAAAAAATAGATGTAGATAAATATTTGAATGATTGCGATTTTGTTGTAAAAATTATTGAAAGACATATAGAACAACAAAAAATTAATGTAAAAGATGCTCAGATAATAGTATCTGGCGGATATGGTGTTGGCTCAAAAGAAAATTTTAGTATTTTGTTTGACTTAGCTAAACTTATTGGAGCAGAAGTAGGAGCTTCAAGAGCAGCTGTTGATGCAGGATTTGCTGAAAAAGAAAGACAGGTAGGACAAAGTGGTGTTACTGTGCATCCTAAACTTTATATTGCCTGTGGAATATCCGGTGCAGTACAACATAGAGCTGGTATGGAACAATCTGTAAAAATTATATCCATAAACATTGATAAAAATGCTCCTATTAATAAAATAGCTGATTATACTATTACAGGCAACTTATCTAAAATAATACCTAAAATGATTAAATATTATAAAGAAAATTCTAAATAAATTGCCTTTTTGTTAAACTGTTATAAAAATGGCTGAAAAATAACTAAAGATAAATGATTTAAATGCTTATAAAATTTTATAGATATAGCATGGGGTCAATTCTTGAATCTTTTGACTGTAATGAAAAAGGCAAAGCAAGAAACCTATTAAAAGACAATGATTAACAGACACTACCAGAAATTGATTTTAATGAACAATACATTTTTGGATTTTTACGAATGACGATTATCAAAATAATGCCGCCTCTACGAGGCTATAACAAAAGTATAGCATATTGACATTACCATAATATCGCACCGATGGTGCTATTTTTATAACGAAAGTTAAT